>Ga0208825_1000250_pt1 | contig 54706 bp, 46 predicted proteins | sample AD_UKC113_MetaG_FD_184450 | JGI IMG/M metagenome (GOLD analysis project Ga0208825, IMG submission 184450) | Active sludge microbial communities of municipal wastewater-treating anaerobic digesters from Hong Kong - AD_UKC113_MetaG (SPAdes)... | ecosystem: Engineered > Bioreactor > Anaerobic >... | reverse complement strand
TTTCCTGATCTGCTTTTGTTTTAGGTTCGATAGCAACATCTATTACAGGATCGGGAAACTCCATTCTTTCAAGTATTACAGGATCATCTTCTACAGTCAGAGTATCTCCAGTCCTTGTATGTTTTAATCCAATTGCAGCAACAATATCTCCAGCATACACTTCAGATACTTCTTCTCTATGGTTTGCGTGCATTCGAAGCAATCGCGCGACACGTTCTTTTTTATCTGATGTCGCATTGTATACATAAGACCCAGAGGAGAGCTTACCTGAATATACACGGAAGTAAGTCAATCGCCCAACAAAAGGGTCGCTCATAATCTTGAACGCAAGAGCTGTAAAGTCCTCATCATCGCTTACCTTACGTACAACATCATCGTACTGATGAGGATGATGTCCGTGAATCTCACCTTGGTTAATATCCGACGGGGACGGGAGGTAATCTACAACAGCATCAAGTAATTGCTGGACACCTTTATTCTTGAATGACGAACCGCAGAGTACTGGAATAATTGAAACATTTAGAGTTGCTCGGCGCAGCACAGCTCGAATTTCATCAGGAGATATTTCAGCTCCTTCAAGATATTTTTCTAGCAACGTATCATCTTCATCGGCTACCGCTTCTAGCATTTTGATGCGATACTCATTTGCCTTTAACTTCAACGATTCCGGAATTTCAATTTCATCCCACGTAGCGCCTTGTGTTTGCTCGTGGTACATCCTTGCCTTCATCGTAATAAGATCAATTATTCCTGCAAACATATCGCCTTCGCCAACGGGCAATTGCACAGGAACCGCATTTGCTTTTAATCGATCCTTTATCATTTCAACAACACCGATAAAATCTGCTCCAGCACGGTCCATTTTATTAACAAACGCAATGCGTGGGACGCCATACTTATCTGCTTGACGCCATACCGTTTCAGACTGCGGTTCTACACCGCCAACCGAGCAAAAAATCGCTACCGCTCCGTCAAGCACTCTCAAGGAACGCTCTACCTCAATCGTAAAATCGACATGGCCCGGAGTATCAATAATATTGATCCGGTGATTTCTCCAAAAGCATGTCGTTGCAGCGCTGGTAATAGTAATCCCTCGTTCCTTTTCTTGTTCCATCCAATCCATCGTCGCCGCGCCATCGTGCACTTCACCAACTCGATGGACACGACCCGTGTAGAAAAGAATTCTTTCTGTCGTCGTTGTTTTACCGGCATCTATATGAGCCATAATGCCGATATTACGTGTTTTTTCTAATGTATACTCTCTGGGCATAATATCCCGTTATAATACAATTATTGCCAAAATCAGATACGAGACTCTCTTCCCTTTAACAAAAAAAGAGAAAACGTATATTATATTTTTACCATTTAAAGTGAGCAAAAGCTTTATTGGCTTCTGCCATTCGATGCACATCATCTCGCTTTTTTACTGCACCACCCTCGCCGGCAGCAGCCGCCAGGAGTTCATTTGCGAGCTTCTGTTCCATCGACTTATCCGAGCGTTCATTGGCATATGTAATAAGCCATCGAATTGCAAGAGCGGTTCGCCGCTCGGGGCGAACTTCTGTAGGAACCTGATAGGTTGCACCACCTACGCGTCGTGCACGGACTTCAATCACAGGAGCTGCATTATCAACAGCCTTCCGGAAAACTTCAAGAGGCTCTTTTCCAGACCTCTCTTTGATTATTTCCATTGACTTATAAAGAATTTGTCGTGCACAATGTTTCTTACCACGTTTGAGCAAACTATTAGTAAAACGTGTAATTAAAACATCTTTATACTTTGGATCTGGTGCAATTCTTCTTCGTATAGCTCTTTTTCTTCTCATTGAACTACTTTACAATTAAGATTGCTTTGGTTTTTTTGCGCCGTATTTGGAACGGCCTTGTTTACGATCCTGAACTCCTTGTGTATCTAACGTACCTCGAATAATATGGTACCGAACACCTGGTAAATCTTTTACTCTTCCACCACGAATCAATACAATCGAATGCTCTTGCAGGTTGTGACCTTCCCCAGGAATATAAGCCGTAACTTCAATTCCATGGGTTAACCGTACACGGGCGACTTTTCGTAATGCAGAATTAGGTTTTTTCGGCGTTGTTGTATACACACGGGTACATACTCCTCGTTTCTGAGGATTACCACTCAATGCGGGGGACTTACTTTTCCAGTTTATCTTCTCCCGGCCATTTCGTATTAATTGATTTATCGTTGGCAATGAGCTAACTCCATTATTCTATAATTTTTGCTTCATATAAATTTGAAGCTATATAATATATAATTTTTTCACCTGTAAGTCAACGCTTTGGAATAATTTTCCCTTGAAGTCTTAAGAACTAATCTTCGTCTTCCGTTTTACCTTTTTCACTTCTTTTTCTTCAACTACAGGCATTTCATTTTCCACAGGAACCGATTCTGTGGAATCTTCAATTGGGCGAGTTTCAACCGCCATCTCTAAAGGCATAACCACTAGGTTGCGATATTTCCTTTGTCCGGTACCTGAGGGAATAAGGTGTCCCATAATAACGTTTTCTTTTAGTCCTAAGAGATAATCAACTTTACCTTCGATAGCCGCATCAGTCAACACTTTCGTTGTTTCCTGGAATGAGGCTGCAGAGATCCAGCTTTCTGTCGTTAGCGATGCTTGAGTAATTCCAAGCAAAATCGGTTCTGACGTTGCCGGTAATGCATCTCGGAATTCGATAATTTTTTTATTCTTTTTCTTTAAATCAGCGTTACTTTCCCGCGCAACTTTCATGGAAATAAGTTGACCATTCTTAAACTTCGAATCACCTTTACTTGTAATAACCACCTTATCCATTAATGTATCATTCTCATCGTTAAGAAGATTTTTATCAACATGATCTCCTTCTAGAAACTTTGTATCGCCTGGATCAATAATTCGCACTTTCTGCATCATTTGTCTCACAATAACTTCTATGTGCTTGTCATTGATCTTTACGCCTTGCATTCGATACACTTCTTGAATCTCGTTCACAAGGTACTCTTGCACCGCAGTAGTCCCTTTAATGCGCAAAATGTCATGTGGATCAATTGCTCCTGCAGAAAGTCGTTCTCCAGCATGAATAACATCGCCATCTTGAACAAGAATGTGTTTCCCTAATGGAACGAGGTAAGTCCGTTTATCTTTTCCATCGTGGCTTTGTACAAAAATTTCACGCGCCCCACGCTTTGGCTGACCGACTGTCACAGTACCATCAATTTCACTCACAATAGCCGGATCACTCGGATGACGTGCCTCAAAAAGTTCCGTAACACGCGGCAAACCACCGGTAATATCACGAGTCTTTCCAATATCACGAGGAATTTTTACAAGTATTGTCCCAGCTTGAATTTCTTCGCCATCTTCAACATTTAAATGTGCACGAGTTGGAACCGGATAACTAACTATTTTTTGTTCATCCTTATAAATTGCAATAGCAGGAACTAAGTTCCGCTCGCGACTATCGATAACTACTTTTTGAATGTGACCGGTTTGTTCATCAGGTTCTTCACGATAGGTTACATTTTCTTTTAAATCAACGTATCTGATGACGCCACCATATTCAGAGACAATGACAGCATTATATGGATCCCATTCGTAAATGATATCACCTTTTGCAACTTTTTGATTTTCACGCACTAATAAAGTTGCGCCATACGGCACATCATATTTTGTAAGTATTCGATTATCTTTATCGACAATATTTATAATACCGCTACGTCCCGTAACAACAAGTTTATTGTCGCTCTCTTGTACAATCGTTTTAATACCTTCGAACTGGATGCTTCCTTCAAACTTCGTTGAAATTTGTGATTGCGCTGCAATAAGACTGGCGGTACCGCCAGTGTGAAATGTCCGAAGTGTTAATTGAGTACCCGGTTCTCCAATGGACTGAGCAGCAATTACACCAACAGCAAGCCCAGGACTTACCAGATTACCCGACGTTAAATCTTGACCGTAACATTTGGCACAGACACCTCGTCGAGAATCACAGGTAAGCACTGAACGAATAATGACCGACTCTATGGATGTTTCAGAAATTCTTTGAACTTTATCTTCATCGATGAGTTCACCAGCTTGAACGAGAACTTCGTTGGTAAGAGGATCGATAACATCTTGAGATGCAACACGACCTAGAATTCTTTCTGCTAAAGGTTCCTTAATATCTTCTGCTTCCTTTAATGCCGATGTTGTTACACCTTGGATAGTTCCACAGTCCAATTCCGAGATGATAGCATCCTGAGCAACATCAATAAGGCGACGTGTAAGGTAGCCGGCATCTGCTGTTTTTAGTGCTGTATCTGCCAGTCCTTTTCGCGCTCCGTGAGTTGATATGAAATATTCGAGTACGGAAAGACCCTCACGGAAATTAGCAATAATAGGATTTTCAATTAACTCACCTGTTGCGCCAGAGAGACTCTTCTGCGGCTTTGCCATAAGACCACGCATTCCTGCTAACTGACGAACCTGCTCTTTCGAACCACGTGCGCCAGAATCAACCATCATAAAGAGAGAATTAAATCCATCACGATCTTTCTGCAGAGTTTCAAATAACTTGTCTGCAATGCGGCTTGTAACACGCGTCCATATATCTATGACTTTGTTGTATCGTTCACCATTCGTAATAAACCCACGGAAGTATTGAGATTCAACATTTTCAACATCTCTTTGTGCTTTTGCAACTAATTCAGATTTCTCTTTTGGAATAATAACATCATCCACAGATACAGACAAACCACCTGTTGTTGCAAATGTAAAACCAAGATTTTTCAATCGATCCAGGAATTGTGCAGTAACAAGATTCCCATATCGTCGGAAAACGGATGCGATAATTTGAACAAGACGCTTTTTGTTGAGAAGTTCGTTCACGTATGGCATTCCAGATGGCAGAGTTTGATTAAAAATTACTCGTCCTGTAGTTGTGTCAATCATTTCATTTCCAATACGCACTTTTATATGGGCATGGAGACTTACTTTGCCTTGATCGTATGCAATAATAACTTCTTCCGGTGAATAAAATAATTTCCCTTCGCCAAGGTCGCCCGCTTTCGATTTTGTCAAGTAGTAACAACCAAGAACTTGATCTTGCGTTGGTGTTACGATTGGCGCGCCATTTGCTGGAGAAAGGATGTTGTGACTCGATAGCATAAGCAATCGTGCTTCTAACTGTGCTTCGTACGATAACGGTACGTGTACAGCCATTTGATCACCATCGAAATCTGCATTGAATGCAGTACACACCATTGGATGTATTCTAATTGCCTTTCCTTCTACAAGTACTGGTTGGAATGCCTGAATACCAAGACGATGAAGCGTTGGGGCTCGGTTTAATAATACAGGATGTCCATCGATAATGTTTTCAAGAATATCCCAAACTTCTGGTCCTTTTTTATCTACCAACTTTTTCGCACTCTTTACTGTTTTTGCTAATCCACGTTCGATGAGTTTCCGAATAATGTGTGGTTTAAATAATTCGACTGCCATATCTTTGGGCAATCCACATTGGTGTAATTGTAATTCTGGACCAACCACAATAACAGATCGGCCTGAATAATCAACACGCTTGCCAAGCAGATTTTGACGAAATCGACCTTGCTTTCCTTTTAACATATCAGAAAGCGATTTAAGCGCTCGATTATTATCGGAACGCACTGCACTCACTCGACGTGAATTATCGAACAATGAATCAACCGCTTCCTGAAGCATTCGTTTTTCATTACGAAGAATAACTTCTGGAGCTTTAATTTCGATTAATCGTTTGAGACGATTATTGCGAATAATGACACGACGATACAAATCGTTAAGATCCGAAGTAGCAAAACGACCTCCTTCAAGAGGAACAAGAGGACGCAACTCTGGCGGAATCACAGGAACCACTTCCATAACCATCCACTCTGGCCTGTTTTGTACGCCTTCTGGAGGATTACGAAATGCCTCTACAACGCGAAGTCTCTTTAATAATTCCTGCTTTTTTTGTACTGAAGTTTCTGTGGCAATATCTGCTCGAAGATTAGCGGCAAGTTCATCGACAGCCACCTTCTTCAACAGGTCTTTTATTGCATCGCCGCCCATTTTTGCAATAAATTTCTTTGTATCATCGTCGTCTAAATCCTGGTTACCTTCTGGTAGAGAGGATAAAATTTCTAAATATTGTTCTTCTGTAATTAAATCGAGTTTTTGTAAACCGGTTGGTCCTGGGTTGATTACAACATAAGACTCATAGTAAATAATTTTTTCAAGCTCCTTGCCGCCAATGCCAAGTATCATTCCAATTTTACTTGGAACTGATCGGAAGTACCAAATATGTACTATTGGTACAGCAAGAGAGATGTGTCCCATGCGTTCCCGTCTTACGCTTTTTTGCGTTACTTCAACACCGCATCGGTCGCAGGTAATTCCTTTATAGCGAATACGTTTATACTTTCCGCAGTGGCATTCCCAGTCGCGTACGGGTCCAAAAATTTTCTCGCAGAACAATCCATCTTTTTCAGGACGGAACGTTCTGTAATTTATTGTTTCGGGTTTCGTTACTTCACCGTGCGATCGACTCAAGATCATATCTGGTGAAGCAAGACTGATTGTGATTTTTGAAAAACTTTTACGTGTTGTCGATTCTTGTGTTCCTAAAGGCATATTGCCTCCATAATTTCATTTTCAAAATAAAACTTCATATTGAATTTAATAGCTATTTCTTGAGGTATGATCATTCAATTTTTACCTCTAATCCAAGTCCTTGAAGTTCACGTACCAGCACATTAAATGATTCCGGAATATTTGGTTCGGGTAAATTATCTCCCTTAACGAGAGCTTCATAGACTTTGGCGCGTCCCGTAACGTCATCTGATTTCACTGTAATAATTTCCTGCAATGCATGGGCAGCGCCATATCCTTCAAGAGCCCAAACTTCCATTTCACCGAACCGTTGTCCACCAAATTGCGCTTTACCGCCTAATGGCTGTTGTGTAATGAGAGAGTATGGACCAATGGAACGTGCATGGATTTTATCTTCAACCATATGGGAAAGCTTCATCATATAGAGATAACCGACCGTAACTTCCTGATCAAATGGTTCACCTGTTCTCCCATCGATGAGAACTGTTTTAGAACTTTTTGGAAGACCGACTTTTACTAATTGTTCCTGAACATCTTCCCACAGAGCTCCATCGAAAATCGGCGATGCATATTTAACGCCAAGTTCGTGACCAGCCCATCCAAGAGCAACTTCGAAAAGTTGTCCAAGATTCATACGAGATGGTACGCCTAATGGATTAAGAATGATATCGATAGGTTTACCATTCGGTAAAAAAGGCATATCCTCTACTTTAACCACAGTGGAAACAACACCTTTATTGCCATGTCGACCAGCCATTTTATCACCGACTTGTAATTTCCGCTTTTTTGCAACATATACTTTTGCAAGTTGCACAATCCCTGGAGCGAGCTCATCTCCTAATTGAATTTTGTTTTTCTCATGGCGGTACATCTCTTCAATTTCGCTCTGTTTCTGACGATAGTTTTCGTAAATACGAACTACGATGTTGTGCTTTCGTTTATCGTCAACCCAAGGTTGAGATATATCCAGTGCGTCTAAGTTTTCCATTTGCGAAAATGTATCATCTTTAAGTTGAACTCCAGCGCGGATTACAACTTCATTATCCGTATTGCGGATACCAATAGATTTTTCGCCGTCTAAAACTTGTCCAAGTTTCTTACCTAATTTTTCCTGCAGTTCTCGCAAATCACGGCGCTGAGAGCGTTCAAGGGCTTCGAGTTTCTTTTTGTCTTCTTTCTTACTTTCCGTGTCTTTCTTTTTTCGACTAAAGAGTTTCGTCGCAATAACAATGCCTTTCATTCCTGGAGGCGCTTTTAAGGAAGCATCTTTGACATCTCCAGCTTTATCACCAAATATTGCTTTCAAAAGTTTTTCTTCCGGCGTAGGATCAGTTTCACCTTTCGGCGTAATTTTTCCAATAAGAATGTCGCCCTCATTAACATAGGCGCCAACACGGATTATTCCATTTTCATCGAGCTCTTTCGTAGCTTCTTCGCTTACATTAGGAATTTCACGAGTAAGCTCCTCTTCTCCACGTTTTGTATCGCGCACTTGAAGTTCAAATTCTTCGATATGCACCGAAGTAAAGACATCTTCGGCTACTAAACGTTCGCTAACAATGACGGCATCTTCAAAATTATATCCTCGCCATGGCATAAATGCAACAAGCACGTTTCGCCCAAGCGCTAATTCACCGCCATCTGTGGCGCAACCATCAGCAAGAACATCTCCCTTTTTAACTCGCTGACCCTCCTTAGCAATTGGTTTTTGGTTGATACAGGTGTCCTGATTCGTTCTATGGAATTTAATAAGTTTGTATTCTACGCGTCTCTTATCGTCAAAACTGACAATTGCTTCCGTGCTATTTTCATCAATGTCGTACAATACAATAATACTTTCGCTGTCAACTTTTTCGACGACTCCATTTCGTTCGGCAATAATAAGGGAACGAGAATCTCGCGCCACGCGCTCTTCCAAACCTGTTCCAACAATTGGCGATTCTGGACTGAGCAATGGTACCGCTTGACGTTGCATGTTCGATCCCATCAACGCTCTGTTAGCATCGTCGTTCTCAAGGAACGGAATCAGCGCTGCTGCAGCGCTAACAATTTGGTTCGGAGCAACGTCCATATATTGAATTTTTTCAGGCTCCACTACCGGATAGTCGCTTGTATATCTCGCTTTAATACGTTCTTCCAAAAATCTTCCACGTTCATCAATTTTTGTATTTGCCTGCGCGACAATAATTTCCTCTTCTTGTTCGGCGGTTAAGAACTCGACCTCTTCGGTTACTCTTCCATTCTTAACTCGACGATACGGAGTTTCGATAAATCCGAAATCATTAATCCGTGCATGAATGCACAAAGAAGATATAAGCCCAATATTTGGACCTTCGGGAGTCTCAATTGGGCACAAACGTCCATAGTGCGTATAGTGTACGTCACGAACTTCAAAGCCAGCGCGCTCTCGCGTTAACCCGCCGGGTCCAAGCGCTGAGACACGTCTCTTGTGCGTCATTTCAGATAATGGATTTGTCTGGTCGAGGAATTGTGAAAGTTGATTCGTACCAAAGAAAGCATTAATAACACTTGTAATAGTACGTGCATTGACTAGATCTTGAGGCGTTATGGTTTCAGCATCACGCAAATTCATACGTTCACGAATCGTACGTGTCATCCGAGACAACCCGATGTTAAACTGTTGTGCAAGTTGTTCGCCAACCGTACGAACACGCCGATTTCCTAAATGGTCAATATCATCGACTGTACGTTTCCCTTGTTGCAAATCAATGAGATACTTGATAATTGCAATAATATCTTCCTTTGTCAACGTTGTTACATCTTCAGGGACGGAAAGATTTAACTTAATGTTCATTCGGTGCCGACCGACATCGCCAAGATCGTATCGTTTCGGATTAAAGAAGAGGCGATCGATCAGATTCTTTGCAGTATCAAGATCGGGAGCTTCTCCGGACCGAAGCTGTAGATAAATTGTTTCAAGAGCGTCTTCTGAGGATCGCGATGAATCTTTTAAAATTGTATTAGCAATAACTGACCCTGATTCCGACTCCTCAGTTTTCAAAAACCGAATTTTTTTGATATTAGCTTTTTTAATTTGTTTGATGTGTTCTTCGGTCAGTTTAGTATCTTTAGTAATAAAGATTTCACCCGTCTTTTTATCAAACACATCGCTACAAATTTTCCGTTCGATGTAATCCGTCAAATTGACTTTTGCAACATCAACTTCTTCGACAAGTCCAAAAAGATCTAAGATTTCATCGTCTGAAGAATAACCTAGAGCGCGGAGAAGCGTAGTAACAGGGAATTTCTTTTTCCTATCGATGTATGCATACATTACATTGTTAATGTCGGTCGCAAATTCAATCCATGAACCTCTAAATGGAATGATTCGCGCAGAGTACATCATTGTTCCATTTGGATGCATCGTTTCACCGAAGAAAACGCCAGGGGAACGATGTAACTGGCTTACCACTACTCGCTCTGCGCCATTGATGATAAACGTGCCTCGATAAGTCATTGCAGGCAGATTACCAAGATATACTTCCTGTTCAACAGTATCAGTATAATCTTTACTTCCTTCTTTCTTTGCTGAGAGGCGAAGTTTTGCCTTCAACGGGACTGCATAGGTAAGTCCTCGCTCCTGGCATTCTTCCACAGAGTACTTAGGCTTCTCAACGTTATAGTTAAGAAACTCAAGGAGAAAATTTTCGCGAGCATCTGAGATTGGAAAATTCATTTCAAAGACTTGTTGCAGGCCTATTTTTTTTCTACGATGGGATGGAACATCTGCTTGCAAAAAATTATTAAATGAATCGATTTGTACATTCAGTAGGTCGGGAATATCTATCACCGACGGAATTCGTGCGAACGATATGCGTTCGCTCTTTTCATTGGATTGGCTTTTCAACGTTACCACTCCTTAAATTTTATGTAATGATAAACTATCGATGAGCGCTTTGTACACTCATCAAACCTCATACTTCATCAGCGCTATAGACAGCGGAAGCCGATGATTCGTTTCAAACAAAATCTCGAACCATCGGCTTATAATCATCAATTCTTGTGTTGCAACCACAATGGAAAGGATGGTCACTTTAACTCAACTGTTGCGCCAGCTTCTTCAAGCTCTTTTTTGAGTTTCTCGGCTTCTTCTTTATTAAGCCCTTCTTTCACAATTTTTGGCGCGCCGTCAACAAGGTCTTTTGCTTCTTTAAGTCCTAATCCGGTTGCAGCACGCACAACTTTAATGACGTTAATTTTTTGTGCGCCACTGTTCTTTAATTCAACTGCAAATTCCGTTTTCTCTTCTACAGCTGGAGCAGCGGCGGATGCACCGGCTGCGGATGGCATCATACCTCCCATAACGATTGGAGCTGCTGCAGTAACACCGAATTTATCTTCAAGAGCTTTTTTGAGTTCTACGGCTTCGAGTAAAGTGAGCTTTTCAATTTTTTCAACGATTTCTTCAACGACTGACATTTGTATTTTCTCCTTATTGTATAATTAAAATTTAAAAATAAACTTAGGCTGCTTTTTTCTTTTCTATTGCATCAAGCACAAGTACCACATCGCGTAATACTGCGTTAAGCGTATTAACGATTCCTGATACTGGCGCTTCCACACAACCAAGTATAGAGGCAATAACTTCCTTTCGGCTCGGCATACTCGCAAGTTGGTCAAGCTTAGAACCATCGTATACTTGTTTCTCAATAATAGCCGCTTTGAGAGTAAGCTTACCACCTTTATCAGAGAATTTTTTAATCACTTTTGCCGGTACCGAGGGATCATCATAAGAAAAAGCGACCCCGGTTGGTCCAACTAACTTGTCGAATACATGATCATATCCCTGGAGTTGTTCGAGAGCTTTTCGAATCAGTGTATTTTTTATAACAGTGTACTCTACTCCATTCTGCCTGAATTCGCGGCGAAGATTTGTTTCTTCCGAAACTGTAATTCCGGAAAAATCAGCAAAGTACATTGCAACCGACCGAGAAGCTTTCTCTGCAACCTCAGCAATGATTGCTTCTTTTTCACTTCGTTTCATAATGTCCCTTTATAATTTGTGTTGAATGAGAAGCTCCCGCTTATAGGCGGGACATTCAACAACTATGTTCTATCTAGAGCGCGTAATTTCAAATTAAATCAAACTGCAGCTGCTTCTTGTTTATTGATTCGAATTCCTGGTCCCATTGTTGTCGAGACAGCAATTCCTTTAATATATTGACCTTTTGCAGATGCAGGTTTTGCACGTACTATCGTGCTCAAAAACGCTTGAATGTTTTCAACTAATTTTTCTTTTTCAAAATTTGCTTTTCCAACAATTGCGTGAACATTTCCTTCTTTATCCACACGGAATTCAATTTTACCTGCCTTCACTTCTTTTACAGCCTTTGCAACATCTGGTGTAACAGTGCCGCTTTTAGGATTAGGCATAAGTCCCCGAGGACCAAGAATTTTACCAAGCTTGCCAAGGTCCCCCATCACATCAGGCGTAGCAATAATGACATCGACATCAGCCCACCCTTGTTGAATTTTCTCTAAGTAATCTTTATATCCAACGTAATCTGCGCCGGATGCTTTTGCTTCTTCATCTTTCGGAGGCTTTGCAATAACAAGCACTCGAACTTCCTTTCCAATTCCATGCGGCAACGATACTGTTCCTCGAATAGCTTGATCAGCTTTTTTAGGATCGACTCCAAGACGAACAGAAATATCAACCGACTCAGGAAACTTTGCTGTCGCTGTTTGTTTTAAAAGTTCTACTGCTTCAGAAATAGAATATTCTTTCTTCGCAATTTTTCCTGCTACTGCAGTATATCGTTTACTATGTTTCTTCATATTTCAACTCCATCAATCTTCTACTGTAATTCCCATACTACGCGCAGTGCCTGCAACCATACTCATTGCATCTTCTATTGTCGCAGCATTCAAATCGGGCATTTTTAATTCTGCAATTTCACGTACTTGCTTTTTCGTTACTTTGCCAACCTTTTTACGATTCGGTTCGCTAGAACCTTTCTCAACTTTTGCAGCTTTTATGAGAAGCGTTGCAGCAGGAGGCGTTTTGGTGATAAATGTAAATGATTTATCACTATACACTGTAATAATAACAGGAATAATCAGCCCCTGCTGATCCTTAGTGCGAGCATTGAATTGCTTGCAGAATTCCATTATGTTGACGCCTTTTTGACCAAGGGCAGGTCCAACCGGAGGCGCTGGGTTTGCCTGACCAGCTGGTATTTGAAGTTTAATAAAACCAACAACCTTTTTTGCCATTCTTTTTCCTCTTCAATAATTTCTTTTATTTTTCCAATTCAACCTGTGAAAAATCAACCTCGACGGGAGTTTTACGTCCAAATATACTCACCATCACTTTCACTTTTAACCGCTCTGAATTTACGTCTTGTATAAATCCATTAAAATTATTAAACGGACCATCAACTACCTTTACCGCATCGCCAACATGGAATGGAACATCCACAACCTCTTGCACATCGCTTTTCTGCTGCTCCATTCTTCCTATAAGGCGGCGCACTTCCTCTGCTCGTAAAGGCGCTGGATTATTTTTATCTGGAACAAATCCCATAACTGACGGGGCGTCAAGAATTAAATGTTTAGTATCTTTATCCAACAGCGCTTCGACGAGTACATATCCTGGAAAGAAATTTTTTACACGAGATTTCTTTTTTCCATCTTTAATTTCAAAGACTTTCTCTGACGGAATCAAAACGTTACTGATTTTATCCTGTAATCCAGAACGCGTCACTTCTGCCTCGATATAATTTTTCACCTTGGCTTCGTGACCCGAATATGTGCGCACAACGTACCAGTGTTTTTCCAACGTTCAGTTTCCTCTAAAAAATTGCTTTCAGCACAGAGCTCACAGCATAATCAACAAGCCATGTAAAAACTGCAATGACTAATGATAAGATGATGACAATTTTAGTAGACTCCATTAATTCATTCCAGGTAGGCCATGTTACCTTACCCATTTCTCTCTTAACATCTGCAAAAAAATTTATAATCTTATCTTTCATCGTTGTGCAAATCCTTCCATTCTTTTGTGCAATCTATAAATACCGCACGTGAGGAGGGAGTCGAACCCCCAACCTGCGGTTTTGGAGACCGCTGCTCTGCCAATTGAGCTACTCACGTGTCTCACACCATAAAGGTGAAGGTTACTTCGTCTCCTTGTGAACCGTACGCTTATTACACCAGGGACAGAATTTTTTATATTCGACACGACCCGTTTGCTTCTTCTTATTTTTCGTAGTGGAATAATTCCGATGCTTACATGTTGTGCATTCTAACGTTATAATATCTCGCACTGTTTGCTCCTCATTCTTTAAAATCTAAAATGTATTTGCATTCGTTCTTTAGAGCTTGCGACCGGGATTGAACCGGTGACCTCTTCCTTACCAAGGAAGTGCTCTACCAACTGAGCTACGCAAGCGCTCATCGCAAAGCGCTTTCAAATCTAAACGTAAAAGAACAATTACCATCTTACTTGAGCGGGAGACGGGACTCGAACCCGCGACCAACAGCTTGGAAGGCTGTGACTCTACCAACTGAGTTACTCCCGCTTATCAAATAACTTTACTTCTGCGAACTCGCAACCAATCCCGCTACAATGCGGGATGACTCTACCAACTGAGTTACGCCCGCTTATCAAATAACTTTCTTCTACAAACCCGCAACCAATCCCGCTACAATGCGGGATGACTCTACCAGTTTCTTTCTCGTCGTTCCTTTCAAAACCGTGGGCAGGGGAGGATTCGAACCTCCGAAGGCATAAGCCGTCAGATTTACAGTCTGATGCGTTTAACCACTTCGCTACCTACCCAACTTTCTCGCTCGAGCTGGCGATCGGACTTGAACCGATGACCTGCTGATTACAAGTCAGCTGCTCTACCAGCTGAGCTACGCCAGCATTCCGTTTGATGCAATCTCATTCCTTTTGCGATCCTTCGTGAATCGCATTCTTGCACTTTCACTTTATAAATACTTGGCAAGGCTTACAGAAAGTCGAACTTTAAATATAGAAATAATTTGTAAATAGTCAACGCTTGGAATGAAGAAATTTTTTACTTTTTGGCATATTACCCTGAATTATTTATCCTCTATCGCTATAGCTTGAGGATAAATTTCACACCAGCGCCGCGTCCATCTCATCATTTCCTGACAATAGTTCATAAGATCGCGTCCAACTATACCCTTCGGCTGAACGTTTCCCAACGAATATTTCATCATCCGATATTGAAGGGCATCCGTTGAATTTATGATTCGAACCATCATACCCCACGGAACACGCTGTAATGCTCGTGTAAATTCACCTTCGACTCGCACATCAACAAAAACAGGACGTCCTTCCTCCAACGATTTCAAAACAATATCTTCGAGCAATTTTTCCCAACGCTGCTGAATTATTGCAGGAACGTACGGCTGGTTGTGTTCGAACTTTTGAAGCTCTTCCATAAACTGCGAAATCGATCCATCACATTTTTGAGCCAACCATGGCGCTTTATTTCGTAATTGTTCATAGTACCAAACACGATTCTTGAGCAAATGAAAATCAATGGCAAGGATATCCGTTCTAAACTTCTCAACATTCTGTAAATAAAGAGAAGGTGAAATAAAATAATCCCACAAACCAGATATCACCACCGCATTTGGCGGAAGTTCATTCATTGTTTTCACCGCAAACAGTTCTGCAGCATTGTTCTTGCTCTCATCAACATTTTCTTTATGATACGACCATTGTGCAAATGGCAATAACAAACCAAAAATAAGGAGCACTACCTTTGGCATTTTCCACTGCTTCATCAGAAATTTGAAACTCACGAATAAACCAATCGTACAAAAATAAGCAACGACAAGATATGCAAGAAGATAGTACGGCTCTATATCGAAAATATCGTAGTTCACTGAATAGAAAATTGTCGAAAGGAAAAGAATAAGAAGAAACCAAAAGTACGATCGCTTCTTCTTCCACATAGCAACACATCCGATACCCACAAAAAACAAAAGAGGCAGAAAAAATTCATTATGAAAATTTTTACCAAAACGATCGAGTTGATGTTGAGCAACATCCCATCCTTCGAACATCCATACACGGTATTGCTTTCCGCTCACATGCCAAAGGAAGCGTTCAATCGAGGTTGGATTTCCCCACGTTAACGGCGGGCGCTGAGATGCGCGAATTGGCAAATACAAATACAATGACAAGCTAATGCCAAATAAGAGAACAATGCTTGCGACAATGTTCAACCGCCGAATATTCCATTGCTTCCTTTCTTTGTATAGTAAGTAGATTAAACCGGGTATTACAAGTATCGTTGTCATATGATTTGAGAAACTCAATCCTATAACATAGAGAGTAAAAAGAAGATACCGGATTGCCTCGCTCTGATTCTCACTATTTACAGCTTTCTGAATGCCGTACATTATAAGTGAAATAAAAAAGAAATGAAGAGAGTACACTTCAATATTCGTCGATTGCGACCATACCGTTGATGAAAACGCAAGAATACACGCGCCAATAAATGCAGAAGATCGAATAAGCCATTCCTCTGATTTTCGTTTTCCTTCCAATTTTTCAATTCCATTCCGAATTGTAAAATAGAAAACCACGAGGGCGCTTATGACAAGAAGTACCGCCAGAGCATTTAGTTGGACAATCAATCTCATTCCAGACGGGATCATTGATATACATCTTCCAAGCAGTGTAAATAAAGGATATCCCGTAGGATGAGCTATCGATAAAGTGTAGCAAACAGTTGCAAGTTCTCCGCTATCCGTAAATCCAATCGAATGATTCATTGTACTTCCATACACAATTCCAAGCGCACAGAGAAGTACAATCAAATATCCGTCAATGTGTAATTTTTTTACCATAGCTATTCATCGTTTTGTCTTGAGTTCAATAAAATTACAGAAAAGTACCAAGAAAACCACAGACAAATTTCATATTTTATATTGTTTTTTCGACCTCTCTTTTGTACGTTGTGAACGAAAATATTTCTATAGTAAGACTATGGACATTAAAACAATTGCACTAATCGGAGTTGGGAAAAAAGGAACATCGTTAGCTCGTCAACTTATCGAACGGGGATTCGATGTAACTCTCTACGATGTCAACGCAACACTTTTGAGACGTTCCGTTGAATCCATCAAAAATGAATTGCGTCAGTCGGCACAACAACGCCGTATTACCACTGAACAGATGCAGGAAGCGCTCATTCATATAAAATCAAAAACATCTTTACCAGATGTGGGAAGTTGCGATGTTATTATCGAAACAGTTCCTGACAATCTTCAAATAAAAAAAGATATTTTGAAGCATCTTGATAACCATGCAAAAAATTCATCGGTAATTTGTACAACAACATCCTTATTCACAGTATCTTCTGTTGCATCATTAGCAAAAAATTTCCATCGCATCATAGGATTGCACTTGTTCTTCCCTATCGAATCCTCGCAAGTTATCGAAGTGATTCCAACGCTCAGAACATCGAAAGAAGCTATTGAAGCAGCTATCTCTATTGCCCGACAATTAGGGAAAGAACCAATTCTATCAAAAGATATTCCAGGCTTTATCATCGAACGGGCGCGTCAGGCGTGGTTCCTCGAAGCTCTTCGAATTGTAGAAGATGACGTTGCTGATCATGACCAAATTGACCGATTGGTTACAATGAACAAGCTCCATCCAGAAGGACCTTTTCATCAAATGGATCAGCAGGGACTGGATCATATTTTTCAAGAAAGCGTTCAGTACTTTCAGCAGCGATTTTATGATTCTCGCTTTCTACCTTCCCTTCTTCTCCAGCAAATGACTGAACTTGGACTACTTGGAAAACAGTCCCATCAAGGTTTTTATTCTTACGAAGAAGAAAATCAATGAATAAATCTTCACATTCTCACTCGGCAACAAAACAAAAAGAAAAACAGAGTTCCTCGCATCCAACAGTTTACATTTGTGGCGAATCACCTTTAGTGGAAGAAGCTGCACTTCGGTGCGCATCTTCTGGTTATGCTGTTAAGGTTCATTGGAATACCTCGCCAACCGAAACTGCTCAACCTCTGCCGACATCAATCACAACAGTAAATACAATTCCAGATAATACCGCAATTGCCTTCGAGCTAACAAACACCGACATTGACGTTAAGAAGAAAAATATTCAAAAGATGGGCGAGCATCTTCCGCCAACGACTCCAATTCTATCTTCTTCAGTTACAGTTACAGCCACAGAACAAGCCAATTGGATCGAACATAAATACAGGCTCGTTGGAATTGGCGCATTTCCAACTCTTCTATCAAAGCCGCTTATTGAGGTTGCTCCAACAATTTATACACCAAAAGAAACGCTTCAAGTAGTATCTAATTTCTTTGCGCCATTACATTCAGCTATCGAAATCGTTGAAGATCAAGTTGGACTGATACAGCCGAGATTGCTGTGCAGCTTCATAAATCATATTTACTTTGCGTTGGGAGAGAGCATTGCGCCTCCAGACGATATTGATCGCGCAATTACTCAAGGGTTACAATTTTCGGTAGGTCCAATCGCCCTTTCTGAGACATTTGGATTCAAGCAAATTTATGCAACCTTACAAGCGCTTCAACGAGGCAATACACCTCATCTCTATCCAATTGCACCGCTTATTCAACAGTTTGCAGCAACAGGACGATGGTGGAAGAACCAACAAAAGGAGAACAATGCATGAAGAACATTATTACACTCATAGTACTTGGTATATTTTCCATGCCCTTTCTTTATTCACAGCCTAAATTATCAATCAATACCACAGAGTTGAATTTGGGAAAGATTACCAGCGGTGAAATTGCTAGGGGCAAAATTATACTTAAGAATATTGGGAACGAGGAACTTGTTATCAATTCAATTCAGCCTTCATGCGGATGCACAACTGTAAAACAGCCAAAACATAATCTTGCGCCGAACGAGGAAGATGTTGCAGAGATAGAATTCAATTCTGCCGGTTACTATGGACAAGTAACAAAGTTCGTAAACATTTCAACGAACGATCCTTCTGCTCAGAATACCACAGTCAAATTACTTATTGATGTTGAAGAAATACTCGTACCTGAATCCCGAATGAACTGGTTGGGAGAAATTGCTCTCAATGATTCTGTAACAAAAACCATTACTTTAACGAATACATCTGAAAAGCCTATCCTTATTAAAAATGTTCTTACTTCTGCGCCGAATGTTTCGGTTAAATGGGAAAAAGCTAAAATTTCCCCAAAGGAACAGTATTCAATACAAGTTACCGTTAAACCTGTTCAGCGAGGTTTTAGAAATGAATATGTATGGCTCGAAACAAATAATCCCAAGCAACCAAGGTACGAAGTGAAAATTTCATTCATCGGCAAATAGTTGAGTGCACAATGAAGAAGCAACAAATTATTGAGATTTGTCTACTTGTTGGATTATCGATTGTGATTGGATTTTTGTACACATACATCACCCATCAAGGATTCTTTGCACCGCCCAAACAAGCAAAGGCACACCAACAGCTGGAAATCATTGCTCTTCCACAAGCAAAGGAAGCCTACTATTCTGGCTCAGTACGATTCATTGATGCGCGCAATGAATTTGAATTCAAACTTGGGCATATCCGTGGTGCAATCGACATTCCACTCCACGACTTCGACCGATACCAGACGGTACTCTCAGAGATACCAAAAGATGTTTTACTCATTGTGTACTGCGACGGAGTGCAATGTAATTCAAGTATTGAACTTGCGAAAAAATTATCAGAGCTTGGTTTTTCAAATATCAAAGTATTTTTTGGAGGATGGCAAGAGTGGAGAACAGCCGGTCTACCAATAACGCAATAAAAACTATTGTCGAACATCCAATTACAAATCTTGTCGTGCGATGTTTGCTCGGCGGCATTTTTCTCTACGCTGGATTAGGGAAGCTCATTGCCGTAGATGATTTTACTCAATCAATTCTCAACTACAAAATATTCTCGGAAAATATTGCAGTATTATCAGCAACTGTAATTCCGTGGCTTGAAGTTCTCTGCGGTATTTCACTCATTCTTGGAATCTATCAACGCGCTTCAACAATTATAATTACCGGTTTGCTTGGAATATTTACGCTCCTTGTGCTGTGGGCTTTAATGCATGGATTGGATATCTCCTGTGGGTGCTTTACTCAGGATCCAAATGCAGGCAAAATAGGATGGCTAAAAGTTCTTGAGAACTGCGGCTATATTCTTTTAGGCGTGTTCCTGTTAACGCAACCCGAAAGTCCCCTCACTTTCTTATCGCTATTTTCCCGTAAAAAAATTGAAGAAAATTCTAATACAACTCCGCCTGAAGAAAATAATGATTCTACCGATTAGCGACGATCTATTTTTAAAAACGCTGAGCCTCGAAGATGCATCGGCTCTCTTCGCACTCATCAACAAAAACAGGCATCATCTTCGCGAATGGTTACCGTGGGTCGATGCAAATTCAACGATAGAGCACACAGAAGCATATATCGAATCTGCAATTCAGCAGAAGCTGGCGAACTATGGATTTCAATGCGGCATCTGGTACCACAATCAACTTGCGGGTATTATTGGCTACCATACAATTGACTGGCACAATAAGAATGTTGAACTCGGATATTGGTTAGGGCAAGAATTTGAAGGCAAAGGAATTATGACGCGCGCATGCCGTGCGCTTATCGATTACGCTTTCGATGAATATCATCTCCATCGAGTGCAAATTCGATGCGCAACTGGAAACAATCGAAGTCGCGCTCTCATCGAACGACTTGGACTCATTCAGGAAGGCATTATGCATCAGGCAGAATTCCTTTACGATCACTATGTCGATCTCTACGTTTACGGAATAACAGAAGATATTTGGCGTACGCTTCAGAACAAAAGATTTGAGACGCAAGCTCATCACTAATTCTTTGTGGAGGGTAATATGGCTGAAATCCTTTTACGCACGGCACATTTGCTTATGTTTGGGTTGATGGTCGCTGGTCTCACAGGATGTATCATTTTAGAATTCCATCAGCGCTCGATTTCAACGACAAAGGAAATTTTGCGCATTTTCTCCCTCATTCAAAAAATACATCTCCTTGTTCCGATTTCTGGATTACTGCTTCTCCTCACCGGCATTGTATTGCTGAAGTACAATTTTGGATATGATATTCAACATGTGTTTGGAAGCGGCTGGTTAACTGCAAAGATAATTCTGTTTGCATTCCTCCTTGTCAATGGAGTAATATTTGGAACCATTCTTCTCAATCGCCGCACGCGTCTCTTGAAAAATGAAACGGAAGACAATCTCTCTCAAGAAGCTATCGAGACACTTTCCGTCTTTCGGAAAAATATTGCAACATATTACATCGTACAATCTTTTTTACTTATTCTCATTGCCGCACTATCGGTATATGGAGGAACTCAATAATCCACGAGCAAAGAGAATAAAATAGATGGGAAATAATAAATCGGTTGGGGAATCGGTTCCTAAGTAACCTTATAAGGCATCTTAAAGAAACAACCTTTTTCATGGTTTCTAATAAATAATTTGGGATAATTTAACTATTCATATTCATATTATTTCAAATATTGCTTAACAAACTGGGCTATGTACAGCGGCGGATTGGCGAGAGGTTACTCTTCCATACTCTCAATTATTAATGCGGGTAATAAAATTTCAAAATGGTAATGACATTGCCTTTACATTAGCCTATGTTAGACATATACTGCTTTTAGCTTTTTTTTTAATGTCTTTTCGTGCTTCAATTCACATTCCCAAATTCTAATTACTGTCCACTTTTTTGTTATTAACATTTTTGTTACAATTTTATCTCGTTGTTTATTTCGAGCAATTTTTGTCTGCCAATATTCAAAATTATCTTTTGGCTTTGTATTTCGACAATCGTGCCCGTGCCAAAAGCATCCGTCAATAAAAATGGCAATCCTTTGCTCAGAAAACACAAAATCGGGCTTGCCATATAGTTTAAAATTTCTACGCCACCCTTTGATTTTGTTTTCTTTAAAGTATTCGATCACTTTCATTTCGGTGGATTTGTTGTGGTAGCTCTTAACTTTCCGCATTATTTCACTGCGTTGTTCTTTTGTAAAAGTGTCAGCCATTGCGTTTTGTTACACTTATCCAAGAATTGTCGAAGCCCAATGCTTTTAAAATTTTTTCTTTGTCTAATGTTTCAGGTTGTTTGATTTTAATAACTAAACTTTTTTTGGGTACGTCTTCTATTATTGTAAACTGCGAGCCGTGGGGTTGCCAAGTAAACCGGTGTTCGCCTGTTGATTTTTCCAATCCCTGTAGATTTCTGTTATTATTCCACTCCCACGTAAAAAGTTCGGGGTCATAGCGAATTGTATCAAATTCAAAAACGACCACTTCTGTCAAATTGTTTGATTTTATCAAAACAACCGTCCGTAAATTTTGAAATTTTTGACGCACAGCTGAAACTCTCTCATTCCAAATTTCGAGCACAGAAATACCTAATAAATTAGGATCGGCATGAATGTCGATGGCATCCCCAAAAGAGTAAACGGGCGAATTTCGTCCCGAAATCAATCGTACTTTTTTGGCTGTCGCAGGATGGGCGGCTTTTACTGTTTTTGCACCCCAAGCGGTATTTCCAAGAATAACGTCGTCAAGCCCAACGTTTGAAGGTTTCCACTCTGCACCGATGCAGGTTGCAAAAATTTCCTCCCACTCTTCGCCTTCGAGTATGGGTTTACCTTTTGAAGCAAGTAAATACACTATTTCTTTCCCTAAAATAAAGGGAAATTCTTTTGGAAATTCATTTAGTGGAAATAGTTGTTGTGCTTTTTGTACCGTTCTTAATTTGGGGCGTTTGTTCATAATGGTTTGTTGTATGCTGTTTCACATTCCACGTCGTAATCTTTTAAAACACTTGTCATATCCAAGGTTTTAGCGACATAAGGAAGAAGTTTTAATATTACAGCTTTTACAAGATTGACAGGCACAGCATTTCCGGCTTGTTTTCGGGCTTGCGTTTCATTATTAATAATTTTGTATGAATCGGGAAAACCTTGCAAACGAAACATTTCACGAGGTGTCAATCTGCGTTCGCCGTTTACAAGAAGATAATTATAGGAAGCTCCTGCACGCAAAGCACACGAATAGGGATAACTGCAAATGTTTCCTGCTTTGTTTTCGTGCCAAATAGACAGTTGATAGGCAGATTTGTGGGCTGCTTTTCGTTTCTCGCGAATGTATTCAGACGCGAAATATTTTTTGTCCACATTTTTTTCCAATATTTCGCTCAATGGTTTAAATGGCCTTACAGGCGAAGGAAATGAAAATAAAATCGGTTCTTTGTGTCCGACAATAATTACTCGTTCTCTTTTTTGCGGAAGTCCATAATCCAACGCATTTAATACAGCGTATTGTACATAATAACCTAAATCGCGTAAGGTTTTTAGAATAACTTTTAAAGTTTGTCCGCCATTGTGCCCAACGAGTTGTTTTACATTTTCAAGTACAAATGCTTTTGGACGTTTCTCTTTTAGAATATTAGCAATATGAAAAAATAATGTTCCTCGAGTGTCTTCGAACCCTTTCATTTGTCCGATAATACTGAACGGCTGGCATGGAAAACCAGCAAAAAGTATGTCGTGGTCGGGAATGGTTGTCGGGTCAATTTGTGTAATGTCGCCCGCCGGACGGTGTCCAAAATTCAATTCGTAACTGTCTTGGCAAAATATGTCAATGTCGGACGAAAAAACACATTCAGGAATTAAATTGTTTTCCTGACACGCTTCATCCATTGCTATTCTAAAGCCGCCGATTCCGCAAAACAAATCTATAAATTTTATTGTTTCCATATTTTCTTAGTTTAATGTTCTACAAAAAAGTTACAATTTTCGCCTGATAAATGGTTATAATTGCTTAAACTTGATGTTTTTTGCAGCTTCGTCTAATTACTTACTCGCACCATTATGGCATACTTTTACTCTCTTACATTGAATAGCGTTTATTTTGTCTTTGATTGAAAAGATTACGTCCGCTCACCCTAACAGTCATACCAGACAATTCTTGCCAACATAATTTTATCCACATAAGAATCAAAATTCAACTTATGAAGCAATAGCATTTTCGAGTTTAATTTCCTCTATAGCTTGCTCATAATCTTGTGAGAAATATACACGCTTTCAGTAAAATTGTCAATTCGTAATACATTTATTACCAGAAATTTTCCCCGCACAGATTGTGCAGAACGACACAGACAGGATGTATTCCAAGCGAGGGAATTTTTAGTAACCGCGGCTTCGATACAACCTATCGCTCACGCCTCATCCATTACAAAAAAATGGTTGCTGTGATAGTTTTTAAGGCATATCAAAGCAACCACCTTTGCAGAATCTAATGCATTACTGAGGATTATTTTTCTTCTGATACTTTTTTATGACAAGCCTATACAAGTCTGTATCGCCAGCGTTCCGAATGCCATGCATTTTATTCGATGGACAATATAGACTTGTATAGGCAGGAACTGGCGTCCACTCGCCATCTAAATAAAATTCAGCTTTCCCTTCAAGAATAAAAAAAACTTCATCTTCCACATGCTTGTGAGGCGCATGAGTTGCCTCGTGCGGACGAACGACGCTCATCTTTACAGTCCGACCATCGAGAAAATTCTCATCGATAAACCAATATTGATAACCGGCTTTCGTTGATTCAATTTTAGCGGTTGTAAAAGTGTTGATGCAATTTTTCTTCGTAAACTTTGTCGTGTCTGTCTGCGCTTCCATGACAAGCGGAAATAAAGCAACGAATAAACACAAACGATACAAAATTTTTACTTCCATTTTTTACTCCTTCCATTTTTTATTTTTAAACAAATCAAACGGAATAACAGTTCCTGTCATTCATATCGGAGAGCTTCAATAGGGTCGAGATTTGCAGCTTTCCATGCTGGATACACTCCAAAGACCAATCCGACACAAGTCGTAATAATAACTCCGATGATTGCCCAATCGACCGGAAAAATCACCGGCACTTTGAAAGCCAACGCAGTTATATTTCCTCCAATAATGCCAAGAATAATTCCAATAAGTCCGCCAATTTCGCACAGCACAATAGATTCAAGAATGAATTGCCTGAGGATATCGGAACGGCGAGCGCCAAGCGATTTTCGGATACCAATTTCTTTTGTTCGCTCGGTAACGGAAACAAGCATAATATTCATAATTCCAATTCCAGCAGTAATCAAAGCAATAAAGCTAATAACGCTCACCCCAAGTTTCACATATCGAGTAAACTCATTGAACGTTTCGATCAACGACTCGTTAGAGAAAATTGCGAAGTCATCTGGCTCTCCTGGAGGAACTTTTCTAATCGTGCGCAAAATATTTCGCGCTTCTTCGAGACATTCGTTGTACACTGCGTCGCTCTTCGCTTTTATCATAATATTGAGACTTCTGTTTTTCCCATAATCATTAAGGAATCGCGTCATCGGGATTGCAACAAAGTTATCCATATTTCCACCTAACACCGAACCCTTTGGCTCAAACACGCCAATCACGGTGTACTTATTTTGTCCCACCCGAACATCTTGGCCAATGGCTCCTCCTCGAGGAAAAATCTTTTTTGCAACATCGGCGCCAAGAATAACAACCGGCGATGCCGAACGTAAATCGCTCTCTAAAAAATTACGACCTTCTTCTATATTCCAGTTATTTGTTTGAATTCCTTCCGGTTCTTCACCTCCAACAGAAACATTCGGATTCGTCTTCAAAGATCCAAACTGCACAACCTTACCGCCCGACCAACCTTCGACTGCAACATAGAGCGCTTGCGTCATTCTTTCTTTCAGTCGTAATGCCTGATCGTACTCTATGTTTTTTCTCTTTTGTGCTTTGATCCATTCTGCCTGACTTGCCATCTGAGGAGTCTTTTGAATTTGAAATGTATGAGTGCCAAGTTGGCTCAATCCGCTTTCGATGCTATTCTCAAGCACTCGAACTGCCGTCATCACCGCAATGATAGAAAATACTCCAACGACAATTCCAAGGAGCGTCAAGAACGAGCGAAGCTTATTAGTTCGAATCGAATCAAGCGCAAAGATAATAATTTCAGAAAAATTCATATTGCTCCTCCAGCGCTACTCATACCGTAATGAATCAACAGGATCTAATCGAGAAGCGCGGTATGCCGGTACGAATCCAGAAACTAATCCGACAAACAGCGAAACAAGTATTGCAATCAGAACAATGCTAATCGGCATCGATGTCGGCATTACTTGATTGATAATAAGACTGAACGGAAATGAGATGAAGACGCCAACGAGACCGCCGAACAAACATAACATCGAAGACTCGAGTAAGAATTGCAACAGAATTGCACGCCGTGGAGCGCCAATTGCTTTTCGGATTCCAATTTCTTTGATTCGTTCCGTCACCGATACAAACATAATATTCATAATTCCAATACCGCCGACAAAAAGCGACAACCCAGTGATAAATAATCCAATCGTTGCGATGACGCCGCCAATTTGGTTGAATGTTTGAATGAGCATTTCCTGCTGATTAATTGCAAAGTCATCTTCATCGCGCGGTTTGAGTCCTCTCGCTCTCCGAAGAATTCCACGAATTTCTTCTTTCGTCTCATCCATTGACTCGATTGAACGAGCTTTTACCATAATAGAAATATCACCGTGGCGACTTTGAAATTGTCCAAAGTAACGATAAATCGGGACATAGACTCGATTATCGAGACTTTCCATTCCAAGAAAACTTCCTTGCTTTTCAATTACGCCGACAACTCTGTACGCATAGCCACCAATTTTTATAGTCTTTTCCAGAGGATTTTCATTCGGGAAAAGATTGTCTGCTACTTCCGAACCAATAACGCACAATGGTCTTCCACCTTCAGATTCACTTCGAGTAAAAAATCTGCCGAATGCCATGTTAAGATTATTTGTCTCAAGCATTGTATGCGTCGTACCGACAATGACAACATTTTCGATATACTTCGATGCATACCGAACTGTTCGGTTCGTGCCAATTGTCGGAGTAATGGATTCTGCATATTCGGCTGAACGTTCGAGGGCTCGTGAATCGCCAATACGAATATCTCTGCGGTTTCGGTACTTCCACCAATCTTCTCCGCTTCCCCAAGGCCATTTTTGGACATAGAGTACATTTGCGCCAATTTTTGAAACACTGCTTTTGAAGGATCGATCCAATCCTTCAAGCACAGTTCCCATCAACGTTACAGAAACAATTCCAATCACTATTCCAAGCGTTGTAAGCGCTGAACGCATTTTGTTCGCCCAGATAGCCTGGAATGCAAAAATAATTCCTTCTTTGAATTCGCTTGCGGAAATCTTCATAACGCTCTCTTAAACAACCTGCGGAGAATATGTTTTTCGTTTGTGAACCGTCGAATCGCTTTCGATTTTTCCATCGTGTAATTTAATAACGCGGTAGGCATGGGAAGCAATATCTTCCTCGTGAGTTACAAGGATAATAGTATTCCCTTCTCGATGGAGCGTATCAAAGAGCGCCATTATTTCTTCGCCGGTTTTACTATCAAGATTTCCTGTTGGTTCGTCGGCGAGCAAAATCGAAGGATGCGTTACCAACGCACGAGCAATAGCGACTCGCTGTCGTTGACCGCCGGAAAGTTCGTTGGGCTTGTGATGTATTCTTCCGGTGAGTCCTACACGTTCGATCGCTTCGAGGGCATGCTCTTTCCGTTCGTGAGCTGGCATTCCACCATAGATCAATGGTAATTCAACGTTGTGTAGAATATTGGATCTTGGAAGCAAATTAAATGTTTGAAACACGAAACCAATTTCTTTATTCCGCACACGAGCCAAATCATTATCGTCCATGTCGCTGACGTTCATTCCATTGAGCTCATATAATCCGGATGTTGGCGTATCAAGGCAGCCAATGATATTCATCATCGTTGATTTTCCCGATCCAGATGGTCCCATAATTGCTACATACTCATTTTTTTCTATCTGAAGATTTATTCCGTCGAGCGCAAAGACCTGCTCGTCTCCAACCTGATAGATTTTCGTAATATTTGTCAATCGAATAATTGCCGCCATAACTTCCTCATTGCATTGCTATTGTCGCATGCCGATGAATATTACTTCTCATCTTTATTCGCTGTAGAACCAACGATTGTTTTTTTGTTTTCGATTCTTACTTTCGAGCCATCTTCCAAATCTTTATTGATTGCTTTGAATGAACCCGAAACTACTTCCAGTCCTTCGACATGATCGCCGGTGATTTCGACGTATGAATCGTCGCTAATTCCACGAGTAACCGGAACTGTTTTTACGACGCCGTCCTTGACTACAAAGATAACCTCTTGAAGTTTGTCTTTCTGTTTTATTTTGGATTCATTAACAAGATGAACATCTCCATCCTGCGTCTGGTTATTTTGAACTTTAGGTAATCGAACGGTTACAGATTGAATTGGAACAGCGCACACATTGGTTTTCGTTTCTGTTTCGATATCCGCTGTAACGGACATTCCAGGACGAAATTCAACATCTTTAGGAGTATGGAGCAAAATTCTCACTTCAAAATTTGTAACTTGATCCTGAGTGCCAGTTCCTGTGGATTTAGCTGTATTTGCTATTTGCGTTACAACGCCGGTAAATTGCCTGTCTGGAAAAGCGTCAATTTCGATACGGGCAGTATCACCAATACTGACGAGAACAATATCATTCTCTCCAACATCGACGCGCGCTTCCATCACCGAAAGATCTGCAATCGTCATCAACTGTGTGCCTTGTGTAAACGTACTTCCACTGACGCGCTCGCCAATTTCGACATTGAGCTGACTCACAACTCCAGGCATTGGCGAAGTGATGACTGTTTTGCTGAGCGTTTCTTTTTCCTGTCGCACATTGGCAGCAGCTTGTTCATTGGCAGCTTTGGCGCTAAGATAATTTGCTCGAGCAATGTCCATGTCTGCTTGCGAGACCAGATTCTTCGCAAACAGCTCTGAGACTCGTTTGTAGTCCGATTCAGCTTTGATGAAACTTGCCTCCGCCATAGCATGGTTTGCAAGTGCGCTTTCATACTGCGCTTGATAAACATCGGGTTTAATGCGCACAAGGAGTTGACCGCGTTTTACACTTTGACCTTCCTTGACCGGCAGCTCGATAATTTCTCCACTGACTTCAGCGTTGATTACAACTTGCGTTACAGGCTGTATTTTTCCCGTCGCAGTTACAATTTGTGTAATGTTTCTTCTGGTAATTTTTTCCGTTTGCACTGGAATAATCGGCGTACGCTTACTCCCCATTATCACAAGTACAACAAGGATAATTACTACGACTCCAAGGGATGAAAGGATGATGATACGTTTGTTCTTTTTCTTGCCATTGTTATTTTGCATGGATGTTCCTTCAGTAATTTATCAATAAGTTCTAGCGCCGAACACATACTCAAGATTATACTTGGCGATAATATAATTGTAGACCGCATTCACTTTGTTTGCCTGCGCATTGATATAGTTTGCATTCGCCACCTGCAAATCGATCAGCGTTCCAGAACCAAGATTATACTTTTCTTCTGCTACTTTACGATCTTGTTCCGCAGAAGTTACACTTTTAACGCTCGCCTCATACTGCTTCCGTGCAGCTTCGACTTCGAGTAATGCTTTCTTTACATCGACGCTTACTGTTCGTTCTGTTTGTGCGAGCGATATTTCCGCATTCCGTTCCTGTACTTTTGCATTCTGATAACTTAAATTTCTAAGAAAGCCATCGAAAATATTCCAGCTAACATTTACTCCAACATTCCATGTCTTATTCGTTGTAATCGATTCGAGCGTTCCCCCTCCAAATGAGTAACCAGCTGAAGCATTTACACTGGGAATATATCCACTAAATGCAGAACGCACACCGTATCGTGTACTCTTGATTTTTTCCTGAGCGCTGAGATAATCTGGCCTCTTACCAAGAGCGCGTTCACGTAACTCTGTAAAGTTACCCGGTGTTGGCAACGATGAAAATTCATTGACATCAAGGTCAGGTGGAATGGTTGGATCAGCAATAACATAATTCCCCAAAACATCTAATCCTAATAATTCAACAAGATCGGCAACTGATATATCATAATTATTCTTTGCAGTAATAAGATTGTACTCGTCGAGCGCAACCTGCGATTGCTGACGATAGACATCGCCAATTGCCAGCGCTCCAACTCTATTCGATTCGACAATACGCTCCAGTTGCTGCTGATCTCGTTTTAGATTTTCTTCACTCACCTTCACAAGTTGTTCGTTCCGTAACACGGTAAGGTAACTCGACTGTACTTGATAGACAATGGTCTGCTTTGTGCGAAGATACTGCTGCTCGGTAATTTGTCTTTCAGAGATAGCTTTCCAGAGATCCGATTCTCTTCCCAAGCCATCGAAAATTTTAAGACGAGCTTGAAATGCTGCATCATATCCATTCGTTACCGAAGTCGTCGGTTGAATACGTCCATTGCGTGAGAAACCTCCTGAAGCTGAGACAGATGGTAGATAATCCCCATAGGCAGAGAGCACACTGCTAGATGACAAATCGACGCTATTTTTTGATTGCTGTACTGTAGGATTGTGTTGTAACGCAAGAGCTACAGCATTTTCCATTGAAATTACACGCTGTTCTTGTGAATACATCGCTGATGTAATAAGAAGTGATAAGAAAAATATCCAGGTTATTTTAGTTCGCATATTACCTTCTCCATAAATACTTTGTTCGGATGAATAAATCTCTTTGTTTAAACGTATACTTTGATACAAAGTTTCGAGGCTCTATCTTTGTACAAAATACTTAAAGTTAGACATTTCCACTCACGATTTGGTTGAATTGTGCAACCTTTTTTTTGCCGCCGGTCCTGCAAGTATCTTATCTTTTATTGATAAGAGGTATTGAACGGCTGCATCGTGATCATTAGAAATGATGCCGTCTAATATTGCTTCAGTAATTGCATCTTTCAACATACCAACGTAAATACCTTCTCCTATGTTGCATAATTTCATAATTTCATCGCCGTGCAGAGGCGGTTGCCAATTTCTAATACGGTCTTTCTCTTCTACTTCCGCCATTCGCTGGACAACGCGTTCATAATTTTCCAGCACCTGCTTTACAAGACGAGGATTCTTCGACGTAATATCCGCTCTGCATAATGTCATAAGATCATCAATGGTATCTCCGGCTTCGAACATTAATCGGCGAATTGCGGAATCGGTAACCTCAGCATCAACTAATGCCTGCGGACGGAGATGAAGACGAACAAGTTTTTCGACATAGGGAACACAGTCGAGCGGTAGTCGTAATTTTTGAAAAATCGGACGAACCATTTTTGCTCCAACATCTTCGTGCCCATGGAATGTCCACCCGATACCAGATTTAAACGCTTTCGTCTTTGGCTTTGCAATATCGTGCAACAACGCCGCAATTCGAAGCCAGACATTGTCCGACTTCTCCGCGACATTATCCACGACCTGAAGCGTATGATTAAAGACATCTTTATGATGATAATCTTCCCGTTGTTCAACGCCTGCAAGAGCGGCAAGTTCCGGGAAAACTATTTTCAGCGCTCCTGTTTCCTGCAACAACGCCAATCCGATCGAAGGTTTTGGCGCTGCCAGAATTTTAAGGAATTCATCGGAAATGCGTTCCTGAGATACAATTGATAAGCGCTGAGCCATTTTTTGCGCAGCGGTAATCACAGAAGCATCCACATTGAACTGAAGTTGCGCAGCAAATCTCATTGCGCGCATAATTCGCAAAGGGTCGTCATCGAAAGTTTCTTCAGGATCGAGTGGCGTTCGTAATAATTTTCTCTCAATATCTTCTCGTCCATTGAATGGATCGACAAGTTTGCCAAAAGTTTTGGAATTCAAACTCACTGCCATTGCATTGATCGTAAAGTCGCGCCGAGATAAATCCTCCGCTAACGTACCGGTAGCGACAATCGGCTTTCGCGAGTCTCGATTGTAGCTTTCTTTGCGTGAACCAACGAACTCAAGTTTTCGTTCGCCAAATGGCAACATTGCTGTACCAAAATTTTCATAGATGACAGGTTCCCTGATTCCAAGTTCTCTGGCAACAAGCTTTGCAAATTCGATTCCGTTCCCAATGACAACGATGTCAATATCAGAGCATTCCTTCCCTAAAATAAAATCACGGACATAACCGCCGACAACGTATGCTTCCACCGGCGCCGTATCTGCAAGCATGCCAATTTTTTTTAACAAAGGATCGTTTAATGGTAACGCTGTGTTCATAGAGAAAATGGAATAGGTTGTGATTTAATTTTTTCTAGGATTTCTTCTGCAACTTCGAGCGCTTGTAATCCTTCTTTGCCAGAAACGAGCGGATGAGTATTGTTCCGAATAGCAGAGAGAAAACTTTCGAGCTCTACTTGCAAAGCATTGACCTCTTTTACTTCCGGTTGTTCATAGACAATCAGACGTTTCTTCTTCCCTTGATCAATCTTTCCGAGAAGCATTGTCGGTTTTGCGTTCTCCGCATGCTCATCGACAAGATGAAACACTTCAGCAAGCCCTTGCGCAAAATCAATGGAAATATAGGCATCGCTCTGGAAAATTCGCATCTTCCGCATTTTATTCTGCGATATTCGGCTCGCGGTTACATTAGCAACGCATCCATTCTGAAATTGTAATCGTGCATTGGCAATATCCTCGGTATCCGAGAGAATTGCAACGCCGTTTGCTTCAATTCGCTCGACTGGCGAACGCACAAGACTCAGGATGAGATCGATATCGTGAATCATTAAATCCAGTACAACTGCGACATCAGTACCGCGAGGATTGAATTGCGCAAGACGATGCGACTCAATAAATAATGGACGCAAATTGTAGGGCTCGAGTACAAGAATTGCTGGATTGAATCTTTCGATGTGTCCAACCTGCAACTTCACACCGTTGCGCTCTGCTTCCTCGACAAGTTTTTTCGCTTCCTCAACTGTTACGGTCATTGGTTTTTCGATAATAAGATGAACGCGATTCTTGATCACTTCCATTCCAATATCATAGTGCGTGTGCGTGGGAGTAGCAACACTGACAGCTTCCACGTTTTTTAATAATGCTTCGATGGATGGGAACGAAGTTGTCCGAAGTTCATTTGCAAGCGCATCGGCTCTCTCGCGTTCGATATCGTACACACCAACAAGTTCTGCTTCTGGAATTTGTGAATACACTCGGGCATGGAATGTTCCTAAATGTCCTGTGCCAATTACACCAACACGAATTTTTTCCATACAATTATCCTCTTACTTTGCATCATTGTCATCTTGACGCGGACCTTTCTGCTGAGCAGAAAGTAAAATTCTATCGTAGCCGCCAAGATTTGGATCGCGATAGTATAAAAATGCCGTGTAAACATTCATCGTTCGCCAATCATTTCCCTCCAGCGCATACCACTCTTTTCCTTGAACGTACTGGTAATCGTACTGTCCACGACGTAATAGCGCAGTGAGATAATATCGTTCCTTCGTCGAGTCGTACGACATTGCCCAGCGAGCGGATGGATTCCACGCATTGAAATCTCCAACAACACTAACACTGTCATTTTTGCTGGTTCGAGTCGATATTAACTCGAATTGCACGTATTCGTAATCAGCAAAACGAGAGCCAACGATTATAGATGAAGCGCCATCGTTATCTGATTTCCCCTGCTGAAAAAATCTTGGTACATCTGCGCCATAAATACTGACAACAGTTTTCCCTGGTGGATAGAAATCAACTCTTCGAAAGTCGAGCGTGCGATATTCATTTCCAGGTAAAATATTATCAACACGAAAGATAAGTTTCGACGTTGTCCATCCTTTCACAAAAGTAAATGGATCGGTATCATCAACATCGATTCGTCGAGGCTGTAGTATTTTCCGATTTGTGTAGACATCAACCGTACGAAGAAAATTCCGATCGATATATTCTTGATTGAAATCTTTCTCTGAAGGAATTGCGTAGCAAAAAGAAATTCGATTTGCCTGATTCATCGGGAAAACTTCGGAAGGAAGTTGATACCGTTCGATACTGAGTGCAGAATCATTTTCCTCTTCCGCCACAAAAATTTTAGCAAAGGCTAATAATTCAGTATAATACTGGTTCCAAATTTCTACCCTATAATTTCCGGAAAATCGAAATTGCTCAAAGCGGTCGAAGCCTGGAAGCTGAAACGCGTACGTCCACCGATAATGCCCCACACCGGCTGGAGCTTCTTCATAAGGGATTTGCGTCAATGGACTCATAAGAGATTCATTATTAACAAATGACGAAGGCGTCGGATTCCAATTTCTATCGCAATGAATAATTTTCAGTCTGAGATATTCTGGCTGTTGAGTGTTGACATCGAAACTTATTGTTACAGGTTGTGAATTCATCAACGCAACAGGAAATTTAGCCAATTGCAATCCTTCGACTCGCATTCCCAGCACGCGTTCGGCAAGAATAAATTGTGAACATAAATTTCTCGACGTCAAAACACAAAGCAGAAATATGAAGACGGAAGTTTTCTTCAACGCATCTCCTCATCCAGCCATTGTTGAAATTCTTTCACACTATGGAAGAGAAAATCCGCTGGAAGCTGAACCATAACATCCTTTGCGTATGAATCCCAAACGACCGCCGCAATTTTCACTCCTGCGCTGTGAGCTGCCTGCACATCAACCGGCGCATCGCCAACCATCAGAGTTTCCTCCGGCTTCAAGGAATATCGCTCCATAATCATTTTCAATCCTTCAGACGACGGTTTATGATTCTTTACATCATCGCCTGTTACAACCATGTCAAAATATTTTTCGATGCCGCATTCCTCCAACGTAATCTTCGTCGTCTCTCTCCCCTTTCCCGTAAACACCGCAAGAATTTTATTTTGCTCTTTGCATCGTTCCAGAATTTTATCCATTCCGTGATGGAGCTTCGCGCATTTCTTATGGCGAGAGCGATAGTATTTCAGGTACTCTTCCATTGCCTCGTCCGTACGTTCTTCACCGACAATTGCGCGCACAACGTCTTCTTCAGGAGGACCGAAGAGCGCTATAATTTCCTGCGCGCTGTACCGACGATGCGCATATTTTTCCGCAACGTGGTTGAACGAATCGCAAATAAGTTGAATCGTTTGCACCAACGTTCCGTCCATATCGAAAACAAGACATCGAAAATTATATTTCACCATTTCATAAAATCGATTAGTACGTCATTCATTTTATACAAATTCAATATACCCAAGCATTCTTTGGATTTCAATGTAGAAAAAACGATTGGATAAAGAGAAAGTTACTTCTGTTGGAAACGATGAACGGAAATATTCGTGGTACGCTGTCGCTCGACGTAAATACTATCAATGGTAATCGCTGCAAGAAGATTAGAATCTTCAGGCGCTATTGTAACTGAATAGAACCCTTCGGGAATATCGGTAATTTGAAATGAGCCGGTGTTGGGTTCGCTCGTGGTCGTTACTTTGTCGCCGGTCTTTTCAAGAATTGTAGAAATCGTTGCCGCAGCGCCCGTAGAATCAGGATTCTGGATTTGTCCTGCAATGTTTCCGGCAAGGAGCGTCGGCTGAATTCGAAAGCTTGGTTTTAGTATATAATACTTTGTGACGCCTGTGTACGCAAAAATCGATTCGCCAACTTCCATATCAAATGTAAGTTGAAACCGATCGCCGTCATCTACACTAAACTGGTAATCGAAAATAGCGCCGTCTTTAATTGATTTATCAGGCTCGAGACGGTATTCAGAACCATCAACCACAATCGAACCTATATTAAAAACAATTTTGAATTTGTCATACGTCCCGGAAGGAATTTTTTCACCAACAAGCCATTTAAAGTTTCCATTCCGAAGTTTGAGAATATCGTAGTACTGCATATCATTTGAAACGACTCTCCATCCAAGATTCTCCAGCATCGATGCATTATGGATTTCGACCCGCTGTACAACGATCTCGATACTTTCGAATGACGCTGGCGCATCGACAAGTTTTACAAAAAGCGATGAGTTGTAATATGATGAGGTAGAATTTTTTGAACACCCTGAGCAAGCAATGAGCAAAAGAACTACAGACGAGAGATAAATTTTATGCCGTTTCTTCATACAGAACAAATATAAAGTAATTTCCTTAGATGGCAAATCCATTTTAGCACAATTCTTGACTTCACTTCAAAAACTCTCTACTTTGGCATTATGAAAAAGCAAATTGTGTTAAAAAAGAATGAAGAAAAACGACTCATTTCAGGACATCAGTGGATATTTAGCAACGAAATAGAAAAAATACACGGCACGCCTGAAGTTGGCGACGTTGTCGAACTCCTTCGCAATGACGGCGCATTCCTTGGAATTGGATTCTACAATCCTCACTCGCTCATCGCCTTTCGATTGCTAACGAGAATGCAAGAAGAAATCGACGCCGACTTTTTCCTGCATCGAATCGAACAAGCAAATCAATTACGGGAAAGAATCTATCCGCAAGCTACGACGTATCGAATGGTTCATAGCGAGAGCGATTTTCTTCCCGGACTTATTATCGATCGGTACAATGAATATTGCGCGCTGCAAATTTCCTCAGCGGGAATGGAGCGCGCAACGCCGCTGATTTGCTCTGCGCTGGAAACTCTTTTCCATCCCAAAGCAATTGTTGCCCGCAATGATGCCAATACGCGCAGTTTAGAAAACCTACCGCAGGAAAATAAAATTCTTCTCGGAACTCCCGGCGAGACAATCTACAACGAAGAAAACATCCATTTTGCCATTGATATTTTGAAAGGACAAAAGACCGGATTTTTTCTCGACCAACGTGAAAATCGCAAAGCGCTCAGACGATACGTTGCCAAAAAATCTGTTCTGGATTGTTTCTGCAACGATGGAGGTTTCGGACTCCATGCCGCAGCTGCAGGCGCATCGGAAGCGCTCGGCATCGATATTTCCGAAGCGACGATTGAACGTGCAAAGGTCAACGTACGCTTGAATTCTCTTAATGTTAATTTCATTGTTGCAGATGTCTTCGATTATCTCAAAGAACTCCTTCGATCCCAAAAAAAGTTCAATGTCATCGTTCTCGATCCACCCTCGTTTACAAAGAATAAACGCACTGTTGCAACCGCTTTGCACGGATATAAACAGCTTCACACTCTCGCGCTTCAACTGCTGACAGACGATGGAATTCTGGCAACAGCTTGCTGTTCACATCATATTTCCGAGGAAGCGTTCCTTTCAACAGCGCAAATTGCTTCTTTGAAGGTTGGTCGTTCAGTTCGCCTGCTCGAACTCCATGGCGCAGCTCCCGATCATCCTGTTCTGCCTGCAATGCCGGAAACTCGCTATTTGAAATTTGCCATCTTTGCAGTACAATAGTACCAAAGATTGTGAGATTCTATAGACAAAGTAACTTATCCGGAGTAACGTTGTGCAAACATTTCCATTAAAATTGAAAACATTGAGCCTGATTGCTTTCATGGCTTTTTCTTTTCATCAAACATTTGCACAAATCCCTTCTTTGCCAGATACAACCTATATCTTCACACCTTCAAAAAATCTTTTTCAAGCAAAATCCGAATCTCACAGGCGAACGAACGGATGGGGACTCGACTTTCTGGTATCGGATAACGGTTTTGGAATGGGTGGATTTTATCGAAACGAAATAAATAAAGATTTATCCTGGGGAATTTCGCTCCTCATCTCCAGCGCAAAAGACCCGAGCGAAGTGGAGCAGTACGATTACTATGGCAACTCTTATGTGTTTGGGAAGAAGAACAGAGTTATTATGATTCCATTCCATTTTTCTGTTCAGCGCCGATTGTTCCGCGAAAAAATAACCGACACCTTCCGTCCTTTTCTTACAGCAGGCGCTGGTCCAACAATGTTGTACGTTTTCCCTTATGCAGATAATTATCTTGGTACCGATCCATGGACTGGTTTACCTTCTATTTATACTGAAAAAAAAGATTTCTTCAGCAGTATAAAATATGGGAGGATGCACTACACGCTTGGAGGATTTATTGGCGCTGGCGCATACTTTGGATTGGGAAACAATACGCTCGCCGGACTGAGCGTTCGCTATTACCTTGCACATTTTCCTGAAGGCATACAGGTAATGGAATGGAAAAAGACGAAGGACTTTGGCGGAATTGCGCTGCTGCTTCAGTTTGGTACAATGCGTTAAAACTTTCCAATGAATATAAAGACAATGAGACTTTGGGACAACTCAGCCGAAATTCAATTTTTTAGAGAAGCATTAAAAAATTTTGCTTCTCCTGAGCAACTTTTTTATAGTTTAGAAGAGGGATATTTTGCTTACATTCCAAAAGGGCAAGACAGCGAAGGACAAACGCTACAAAGTAGAAATTCTCTTATTGGACAATTCACTGAAAAATGGTGTAAGAAAATTTTCGAACCTATTGCAGAAAAAATTGGATTGTTTGCTATAAATAGTGTCGTGTGCGAGGAAATTGGATTGACAAAACAATCAAGCGCAGACCTTGCATTTTGTACAAGTAACCAGGTATACCAACAACCTGAGAACATTAAACTTCTTTTCGAAATCAAAATGAGCATTGTCTCAAATTACAAATATACACCGCCTGATCACATTGAATTCATCGGTGATTACAAACAACATAGAGGCAATCCATCCTTGCTTCGTTCAGATTCAATGCTAAAAGCAATTGGAAAATCCATAAATATTAGAGTTTCAGGTATGGCAGCTAATAAAATTCCAATAATAGTAATTGGAAACAGTCCAATAACTGAAAACTATTCCAAAAAGGTTGATTTCCTAAAATCATCCGGCGTAATTCAAGGGTTCTGGTCATTGAATCCAAAGCCGACGATAACCGATTTTATTAAGGAAACACCTAAAAAAGGCTTCGAAACCATTACGGGTCAAAACATGCTTGAACAACATTGCATTAAACTTACCAAAGCCAAAATGAATTACTTTTCTTCTATGATTTCTGTAGAAAAGCTTGGTAATATTATTTATGTCGCCAGTCAAGAAAAGACAGATGTTGCACGGGGCGAAAAATTCTTATTCCTCATTCAAAATTAATATGAAAAGAAAAGGTACAGAGACAAGCGCATTTGGAACCAGTGGACGAATTAACCACGACAGTTCTCGGTTTTACCAATCAAGACTATACGCAGAAATTGGAACCAAAATCGTAACGGACACATCCGAAAATGAAATACCATCAGAATTTATTAACACTGTCATTTTGGGTTCAGCAGAAAATATGAAAGAATTGCCGAACAACTCCATTCACTTAATGGTTACCTCTCCTCCTTACAATGTAACAAAAGAATACGACAACGATCTCTCCCTCCAAGAATATTTGCAACTCCTCAAAAACTCCTTTACAGAGACATATCGAGTTTTAGTCAATGGCGGAAGAGCTTGCATCAATGTTGCAAACCTTGGACGAAAACCATACATCCCTCTTTCAGATTATATATCGCAAATAATGATAGAAATCGGATTTAATATGCGAGGCGAAATTATATGGAATAAAGCAGCAAGTGCAAGTCCTTCAACTGCATGGGGCAGCTGGCAAAGCGCAGCAAATCCTATTTTAAGAGACATCCATGAATACATTCTTGTTTTCTCAAAAGGCGACTACAGACGAGTAAAAGGTACAAAAGCCGATACTATCACTAGAGAACAATTTATGGAGTGGACTAAATCTATTTGGACGATGAATGCTGAGAGTGCAAAGAAAATAGGACATCCAGCGCCATTTCCTGAAGAGCTGCCTTACCGGCTTATTCAACTTTATTCATTTACCGATGATATTATTTTGGATCCTTTTATGGGAAGCGGAACAACGGCAATTGCTGCACTGAAATCAAACAGAAAATATGTCGGTTACGAAATAAACAAAGAATACATTAAGCTCGTGGAAAAAAGAATAGCACCTTATAAAGAACAAACAAAGCTTATTTTTGATAAGATTAAGACTCTATAATTTATTGGTGGCTTTTCATTGATATAAAATTACCCCCTCTACAAAAAGGTTATTTTGTAGCGGCGGCTTCGAGAACCTTAGCCACCGTCTATGCTTACATCAATGAATTTTATAGCAGCGCTCTGCGGAGATATTGTCCGGTTACCGAGCGTGAATCCTGAGCAAGCTCTTCTGGAGTTCCCATCGCCACAATAGTGCCGCCATTATCCCCGGCATCCGGACCTAATTCAATAATATAATCCGCACACTTAATCACATGGATGTTGTGTTCAATTACAAGTAATGAATGTCCTTCTTCGAGCAGTTTGTTAAAACATCGAAGGAGTTTGGCAATATCATCGAAGTGCAAACCCGTTGTTGGTTCATCGAGGATGAACAGAATTTTTTCGTACCCCGAAGACGCTGAAAGGTGAACGGCAAGTTTCATCCGCTGCGCCTCTCCGCCAGAAAGCGTCGTCGCCGATTGTCCGAGTCGCAAGTAGCCAAGGCCAATGTCATCGAGAATTTGTAATCGCTTTGCAACCCGTTTTCCTTCTTGAGTCTCGCTAAAAAAATGGATTGCTTCAGTTACTGTCATCGAAAGAATATCATAGACATTCTTGCCGCGATACTTAATATCGAGAACTTCCTGTTTGAACCGTTTCCCTTTGCAGGATTCGCAAGGTAATGTAATATCGGCAAGAAATTGCATTTCAATTACCTGCACGCCTTCGCCTTCGCACACTTCACAGCGTCCGCCGGAAACATTGAAGGAAAATGTTCCAGCGGTAAAACCGTGTGCACGTGCCGCGGGTGTGCTAGCAAGTAAATCTCGAATATCATCGAACGCTTTGATAATTGTGGCTGGATTCGAACGCGTGCTCCTTCCAATTGGAGATTGATCGACCATTTCTATCCAAGTAATGTTTTCGATACCTTCAATCGAGTTACATTTTCCGACAGAGTTTTCAATTTTTTCACCTTTTTGTCTTGCAATGTTAGAATAGATTACGTCGTGAACAAGCGTACTTTTCCCTGAACCACTGACGCCGGTAACGCACACGAACATGTTCAACGGAATGCGAACATCGATATTTTTAAGATTATGTTCCCGTGCACCGCGGACGAACAGCGATTGCTCCGAATCCACGCGACGCTGCAATGGAACTGGAATTTTAATTTGTCCGCTCAAGTATTTCCCTGTTAGAGAAACTGGATGAGCAAGAATTTCCTTGTATGTTCCCTGAAATACAATTTCTCCGCCATGCTCGCCTGCGCGTGGGCCAAGATCAACAATCATATCGGCTTCTCGCATCATATCTTCATCGTGCTCAACGACCACTACGGTATTTCCAAGATCCCGCAACATCTTTAGTAATGACATAAGCCGATCATTGTCTCGCGGATGCAAACCAATCGTCGGCTCATCGAGCACATACATTGCTCCCATCAGCGCAGAGCCTAACGACGTTGCAAGATTGATACGCTGAGACTCGCCGCCCGAAAGTGTCATTGTAAGCCTATCGAGCGTCAAGTATCCTAAACCAATATCATTTAAAACATGGAGGCGTTTCCGAATTTCCTCGAGAATTCTCCGCGCAACTTGTTGTTCGTACAAACTTAGTGTAAGATCATCGAAAAATTTCTTCGCTTCTGAAATTGAAAGACGAACAACATCGTGAATATTTTTTTCTCCTACCCGAACAGCAAGAAGCTCCGGACGCAAACGCGAGCCATGGCAGGTTGTACACGTGGTGTACCCGCGGTAACGGCTCAACAACACTCTATATTGGAGTTTATAGAATTTGCGTTCAAGGAACTTGAAGAATCCTTTGATTCCTTTATATCTTCGAAACCCATTGAAAATAATTTCCTGCTGTTGTTCGGTTAAATCTTTATACGGAACATCGACAGGAATGCCAAGCTCACTTGCTGTCTCCAGCATCGATTCGTAGTATTCCGACCAGCTTGGAAATGTCCATGGTTGAATGGCGCCGTCGCGGAGCGATTTATTTGGGTCAGGTACAACTAAATCCATATCGATTCCCATCGTACGACCAAATCCCTGACATTCAGGACAAGCTCCCAGCGGATTGTTGAATGAAAACAGACGCGGTTCAGGTTCTTCGAACTGTATTCCATCTTTTGCACAAGCGTATTGAGTGGAAAAATGCAAGCGCTCTCCTTTATCGACAAGAAATACGCAACATTGACCGTTGCCTTCCGTGAATACCGTTTGAAGAGAATCCGATAACCGAGATTGAAATTCAGAATCATCAAAATGGAGAATAAGGCGATCGACAAGAACATCAATTTGTTGCTTAGAAATTTTTCGTGATGATACGCTCTTTTCATTCATGTCGATAAGTTCATCGTTGACAAGAATTCGTGAGAAACCTCTTGTTTTAAGTGCAGCAATTTCTTCTTCAAATGTATGTCCTTCGTGGTGCGGCATTGGAAAAAGAATATAAATCTTTGTTCCCTCAGGATATTGCCTTAGCACATCGACAACAGTAGAAACGGAATCATGCTGAACGAGAGCACCACACTTTGGGCAGTACGTTTTTCCAATCCGTCCAAAGAGGAGACGAAAATAATCGTAGAGTTCCGTCGTCGTTGAAACTGTCGAGCGTGGATTGCGAGATAATGTTGTCTGTTCGATGGCAATGGCGGGACTGAGTCCCTCGATACTTTCGACATCGGGCTTCTCCATACGTTCGAGGAACTGGCGCGCATACGACGATAAACTTTCAACATACCGACGCTGTCCTTCTGCATAGAGCGTATCGAACGCAAGGCTCGATTTTCCAGAACCACTCACGCCGGTAACGACAATGAATTTATTACGTGGTAGCGCGAGTGAAATATTCTTAAGGTTATGGACCCTTGCACCACGAATTATAATCGGAGAGTCTATTTCCGATGTAATCTTTGAATTTTTTAAATGTGAAACCATAATGATATTCAACTCGCTCAACTACAAGCGCTCTTCGCACCAAATTCTTTCACCTACAACCATTGAACGATGTCATCGAGAGGTTTTCGTTCCTTGATATTTTTAGGTTGATAATCAGACCCCGGAAAACCAAGCGGCGTCAACGCATAGACAACTTCATCGTCTGTAAGTTGAAGAGCTTCACGAACAATGGCAGGATTAAAGTTCGCTATCCAGCAGCTCCCCACGCCTTCATTGGCTGCTGCAAGTACAATGTGTGTCATAGCGATTGCTAAATCTGTTTCAATCGAACAATATCCATCAGTTCCCCGAACCCACGCATTTTTCCTGTTACCGGTAACGGCAAGAACGCATGGCGCATCGTGGAACCATGTCTTATTGTAAGCCTGATGAATTTTTTCCAACGCCTCTGGAGATGTTAACACCACAAATTTCCATGGCTGTTTGTTTGCTGCCGATGGAGCTAATCTGCCTGCTTCAAGAATTTTCAGGATCACATCTCTCGGAACTGGCTTTGCGGGATCGTAATTACGAACACTTTCGCGACGACGAATGAGTTCACTGAATTCCATATTTCATCACCTCAATAATTTTTGTGATTATTTCTGCATGAGGGTAAATGTCGATCTTTAGCGCCAGAAAGGTTTAACGACTAATCAATTTTAACCCACATAAAGCATTAGAAACTTGCAAAGGCTATTGCCTCGATACGCCTTACGGCTACTCGGCAACCGAGTTGAGGGCGGCTGAGTAGGACGACAGTCCGTATCGAAGCCGCCACTTTGATTTTCTCTTCTATCATCTATTTTGTGATTTTACTTCACCTTAAACTTTTGCTGCTATCTTTATTGCATAATCCGGGTTTAATAAGTAAATCAATTGTGCATTGCTTACCAAGAAATTTTGCTATTCTTCCGAACGTTATCCGTTGTATCTGTTTCTTGTTTCCAGTCTGGAGTTGTGTGCTTGTCGCAAAGTGAAATCGGATATTTTGCATTAAATATTTCAGTGGTCTTTTCCGGGCAATATGGTCGCGCTTTTTTCTTCGTCTCGGCGCAAATTGTATCAGTAATAACTCCAGGCGGCTGTTCGAAAAATTCCAGCGGGAGATCGATCGATGGATCGCTATACACTTTTTGCATAAATCTTCCAAAGATTGGAGCAGCGGCACGACCACCCTGTCCATCGCCGCTTTGGAATTTTATTCGCATATCATCGAATCCAATCCATGTGCCCGCAACAAGTTGAGGCGTAAAGCCAATGAACCATGCATCTGCATAATCATTCGTTGTGCCAGTTTTACCAGCACAAGGTCCATTGAAGTAAGTTCGAACGCCGCGTGTGGCAGTTCCGCCATTGACAACTCCTTTTAGCATGTCTGTCATGATGTAGGCTGTTTCTCTACTTAAGACTTCCTTCTTTACCGGACTTGTCGTTTCGATAACGTTCCCTTCACTATCTTCGATACGAACAATTGAATAAGGAGAAACAAGTACTCCTTCATTCGCAAAAACACCATAGGCAGTCGTAATTTCCAATGGCGTAATTTCCGGAGTTCCTAAAGCAATCGACTCATAAGGAGGAATAGGAGATTCGATTCCCATCCGATGAGCATATTCAGCGACTTGTTTCGGCGGAGCAATTTCGATGACGGCTCGAACAGTAACAAGATTTACTGAAAATTTTATTGCGTCACGAAGCGTATATTTTCCACCGATCGTGCGTTCGTAGTTTTCCGGCGTCCATCGCGTTCCATCGGGCATTGGAATTGTTACAGGTTGATTTAGAATTTCATAACACGGCGGATATCCATTATCAATTGCAACAGTGTACACAAATGGCTTAAACGCAGAACCAGGCTGGCGTCTTATTTGCGTAACGTGATTCAATCCGTACTTGAATGTTCTAAAATTTCGTCCGCCGACCATAGCAAGAACTTCGCCAGTATGCGGATCGATAACAACAAATCCGGTTTCAATTGTTTGAGTTGCACGACGCACAGAATCAATAAATACACTATTCGACCACAGCGCTTTCCGTACACTATCCCGAGCTGTTTCCGAATGCGCCTTTTTGAACGACGGATTATCTTGAATTGCTTTCGCGATATTATCATTTAATATATCGGTGTGGCTACTCCAATTCCATGTACTATCAAACAGTTTTTGATATCCATTGAGATGTTCCTCGATCGCTTGATTTGCATACCGTTGCATTCGACTATCGAGCGTTGTATAGACCTGCAACCCATCACGGTAAATATCAAAACCATATTTTTCTGCTTTCTTCGAAAGTGTCTGCCGAAGCATTTCCACAAAGTGAGGCGCAATTCCTGTGCGCAATTCAGCTTCATTGAAACGAAAGTCAAGCGAATCAGCCTCTACTTTCTGAGCCATCTCGTCTGTAATTAAACCATCGCGAAGCATCGATTCCAGGACAACTTTCCGCCGCTTGAAAGCTCGCTCAGGATGATTGATAGGATTGTAGTAGCTTGGACCTTTCAGCATACCGATGAGTAATGTATATTCAGGCATTGTCAGGTTCGAAGCAGATTTTCTGAAGTAGGTTTGCGCTGCAGCTTCAATACCATAAGCATTATATCCAAAGTAAGAAACATTCAGATAGAGCTCGAGTATTTCCTTCTTTGTAAAGTTCCGTTCGATTTGAACGGCTGTAATGAATTCACGAATCTTACGTGTAACCTTATCGAAAAGCGATTCATTCTTTCCCTGCAATTTATAGAGGTTCCGGGAAAGTTGCTGCGTTATTGTGCTGGCTCCCGCTTGTTGAAATGTAAGAACATTGAGCGCCATTTGCCGAACGAAGCGAGGGAGATTGACACCCCAGTGAGAATAAAAATCTTTGTCTTCCGTTGCTAGTAATGCCTGAATAAGTCCGGGAGGCACGCTATCGATGGAAATTCTCATTCTGTTTTTATACGCCAGGAGGTCGAGCACAACGCCATCGCTGGAATATATTTTTGTTGCAAGCTCTGGGCGAGGATTTTCTAACTGCTCCAGTGTTGGAAGTCCGCTGACAATATATCTCCAATACCAAATAGCCGTTCCAATAATCAACAGGAGCAAGCAATAGATAATAATATGCTTTGTATCAAATCGCTTCTTTCTTTTTTTCATATATTTCCGACGATACTCTGGATCCGAAAAATAACGCTGCATTTCCTCTGAGCTGAATGATTTCTGTCCCATTGTACGTTCACCCGATTATCGTAACCATTTTTTTAGAACCATTTTCTCACCGTCAAAGACGCCATATGTAGGCTTCTCCATCCACTCGCCTAAATTCACATAGATTCCATTGCCAAGTGGCGTCATTCCTGGTTGATGATTGTGTCCCATCACAACGAAATCAAATCCTTCTTTTATTTTTTCTGCTGCAAATTTTACCATTCCATCTTCTTCATACTGTCGATTCGATGTATAGTTCCGACTTTGACGCGACGACCATCGAGCAATTTTACTACTACAATCTGGATGAAGCCACGAGTAGAGAACTATATTCACTCGATTACGAAGGATACATTTTAGAATTTTATATCCAACGTCATTTTTGATCAACCCATCGCCATGGTGGAGATAGAACCGTTTCCCTAAAATTACTTTCTCGAATGGCTCATAATGAATTTCCATTCCAAACTCATCCCGAAAGTAATTGCCAATCCAGTAATCGTGATTGCCAGCTATAAAAAAAAGACGCACTCCATTATCCCTGAGTTCCGAAAACATTGTAAAGAGCTTATAAAAGCCTTTTGGCACAACTGTTTTGTATTCGAACCAATAATCAAATAAATCGCCAAGAATATAAATTTCAGAGGCATGATGTTTAATAGCATTCAAAAATTTTATGAGCCGCTCTTCCTTCAACTGCTCCTCTTTTTTCGAACCAGCGCCAAGGTGGACATCCGAAAAGAAGAACACTTTCCGTTCTGTTTTCTCTAACAAAGCTCGCTGTTGTTTTTCCATTGTTATTGTAAAAACCGAAAATTTTGCAGGAAAATCAAGGTAAGAGGATTCAAATGGAGACCTAAATCCTTTCTTTAGACTTTAGCTTTAATCCAAATAATGTATTAGAAACATGCAAAGGCTGTTGCCTCGATATTGCATTACGGCGCCTCGACAACCAATCTTCTGACAGTTGCTGAGGTGGACAATTCCGATTGCAACCCACGGGTTCACACGTGAGTGAGATTGCATGTTCACAATGCTTATCCTTAATTTATTGTTTACTGTTCTTTTCTCTTGAAAGAAAAGAACCAAAAGTTCAAGACTGAAGAAAAATATGGGTAAAACATCGGCTCACTCCGCTGCACAAAATAAACTCGTCTCGCTGAAAAGCGCTCGACTCAAACAGAATTTTGTGCGGACGCTTCGTTCGCCTCGTTTTACTTCCATATTTTTCTTAGGTCAATTTTCCTTATAGAGAAACCTTTTGCCTCGATACGCACTTCGTGCACCTCGGCAACCGAGTTGCTGATGGTGGCTGAGGTGGATTTCAGTAGATATCAGAGCCACCATTTTGATTTTCTCTGCTGTCATTTATTTTACTTCACCTTAGACTTTTACTGCTATCTTTATTGCATAATCTAGGATAAACGCTTTTTCAACTCTTCCTCTTTAGAAGAGCGACATTCTCAATATGATATGTATGCGGAAACATATCGACAGGCTGGAGAGTAACTAACGCGTATAGTTCGTCGCACAACATTTTGACATCGCGCGCCTGTGTGGCTGGATTACAGCTTACGTAAACAATTTTTTCAGGAGCAAGCGCAATTATTTTTTCAACAACTTTTGGATGCATACCGCAACGAGGCGGATCGATGACAACTGCCGTCGGCTTTGGGAATTGCGACATCCATTCCGTCTTGTTCGTAAGCATCTCCTTCAAATCGCCGCATAGGAAGGCGCAATTCGATATTTGATTTCTCTCTGCATTTTGCTCCGCATCGTGAATGGCGCTCTCGACAGATTCTATTCCCACGACATGCTCAACAAACTCGGAAAGAAAAATTCCGATCGTGCCGGTTCCACAGTATAGATCATACAGAACATCCTGCTTAGAAAAATTTCCCAATGTTTGTACAATGCCATACAAACGTTCCGCCTGCACTGTGTTCGTCTGGAAAAATGACGAGGGGGAAATAAGAAAACGATATTTCCCAATCTGCTCTTCGATGACGCCAGAACCGTAATAAACTGTTTCCCTTTCACCGGTTGCAACGTGTGCTTTTCGGGGATTTATTGTATTGACTATTGTTGTGATATTCGGAAAAGTATCGAGGAGCACCGAAACATACTCATTCATCACTTCAGAATCTTCGTGATGGGTTACCAGATTTACCAGCGTTTGACCTGTTCGTTTCGCTTCGCGAATAACCAGAAATCGCAAATATCCTTCCTCTGTATTTGAATCATACACCGATAATTTTTTGTCTCGAGCAAATTCTCGTGTACGATTGAGTATAGCATTCGAGAGTTGTGATTGAAGATAGCATTCATCAATGTCGAGCACTTTATCATATCGTTGCGGAACATGAAGGCCAAGATAAAGAGATGAGCCATGAGCGTCGTTCATTCCTTTCCATTTCCATTGTTCCGTCGAGAAGGAATATTCCATTTTATTTCTGTAAAAAAACAACAACTCAGAACCGATAATAGGTTGAATTGGAACAACGGGAAAATTGCCGATCCGTTCAAAAGCATCGGTAACATGGAGTTGTTTGAAGCGAAGTTGTGCTTCGTACGAAACGTGCTGCCATTTACATCCTCCGCACACGCCAGAGTATTTACACAGCGGAGACACTCGTTCTGGCGATGGCGATACAACTTCAAGAATATTCGCTTCCGCATAATTCTTTTTAACTTTCTGCACCCGAACTTTTACAACATCGCCCGGCACTCCGCCCTGCACAAACACAACAAATGAATTATGCCGAGCAATTGATTTCCCTTCAAGACCAGTGGACTCGATTGTCAGCGTAAGTTCATCATCACGGTGAAGAACAATTTCAGACTCTGCCATTTTTTACACTCTATATTTTTTGGAATTGCCTCACAAATAAAAAGCCTCCGATAAATAAAACCCAAATCGGAGGCTGAGAGAATTCAACCGCAAAATAGAAATCATACAGAACGAGCTGCTTCGATGAGCTTTGCAACTTTTTCCGAAGTTTCAGCTTCGGCATAGAAACGGATAAGCGGCTCAGTTCCAGAAGCGCGAACGAGCACCCAACCATTATCAATGAACAACTTCATTCCATCTGTTGTATCAACTCGTTGCACTGGATAGCCAGCAATGCTCTTGACGCCTTTTTTGTACACAGAAAGAATTCGTTGTTTCTCTTTTTCTGTAATGTGTGCATCATAACGATCGTAATACACCCATCCAAATTCATCCATCACTTCTGCAACAAGCTCGCTAAGTTTCTTCTTGCGAACTGTCATAATTTCGCATAGGAGCAATCCAATGTAGATACCATCGCGTTCCGGCAAGTGACCTTTTACGCCAAGTCCACCGCTCTCCTCTCCTGCAATCAGGATGTCTCGTTCCGTCATCAAGCGACAGAGATACTTAAAACCAACAGGAGTCTCGTGAAGCGGAATTTGATACTTTTCACACATCTTGTTAATCAGTTGACTCACAGAAAAAGATTTTGCCACTTCGCCTTTCAGGTGTTTTTCCTCCACAAAATATTTCAGCAAGACGGCAAAGATGCGGTGCGAGTTTACAAAATTACCTTGCTCATCGAAAGCTCCGATTCTATCGGCATCGCCATCGGTTGCAATGCCAATATCGCACTTATTTTTGACGACAGCATCCTGTAATCCCTTAAGGTATTGAGGTAAAGGTTCCGGATGATCTCCTCCAAATGAAGGATTGAAACTATTTCGAAGTGAAACAGCGACGGGCAGAATTTGTTCCATCACGCCTTGCCCTGAGCCATGCATTGCATCGTAAGCAATTTTAATTCCAGCCGACTTGATTCGTTCAATATCAATCTTCGAACAAACGTCCTTGACATAGTCGCTTGTAAAATCATGGTGAACAATCATTCCTTTCTTGACGAGGTCAGAGAATGATTTCTTCAGTTCGATTTTTGAACGAAAGATTTTCTTCAGTTCCTTCTCGACTTTCTCAATTGTTTCTGGATGCGCTGGTCCGCCAAAATCTCCTTTAATCTTGAAACCATTATACTTGGCAGGATTATGACTTGCAGTAATAATAATGCCAGCTGCGGCATTCAGTTGCTTTGTGAGCAACGAAACCATTGGTGTAGAAGATATTTTGTCAGAGAGAATAACTTTGATTCCTCTATTTGCAAGCGCTTCGGCTACTTTCTCTGCAAATTCTTGCGAAAGGAATCGCGCATCGTATCCAACGACAATTCCGTTTTTTATCTTCTTATGACGCTTATAATAATTTGCCGTTGCAAGAGCGACTTTTGCAACGTTCTCAAATGTAAAATCATCGGCAATGACTCCACGCCAGCCATCAGTTCCAAATTTAATCACGACACTCATAAACACCCTCCATAAAAATTCGGCTGGAATGTTGTATTACCAATCCAGCCGACTCATTTTTTTATCTTTATAAGTTCAAGCTATTTTTGCATTGACTGCTGATTTTCCAGCATAGATTGCATTGCTGCCAAGTTCCTCTTCGATACGAAGCAACTGGTTATACTTTGCAATACGATCTGTTCTGCTGGCAGAACCTGTCTTAATCATTCCGCAGTTTGTTGCAACTGCAATATCGGCAATCGTTGAATCTTCTGTCTCACCAGAACGATGACTCAAGACAGCCGTATAGTGCGCACGCTTTGCCATTTCGACTGCATCGAGAGTTTCCGTTAGCGTTCCAATTTGATTTACTTTGACAAGAATCGAGTTTGCGACGCCTAAGGAAATTCCTTTTGAGAGGTACTCAACGTTCGTTACAAACAAATCGTCGCCAACGAGTTGAATTTTGTCGCCAATGGCATCGGTAAGCATTTTCCATCCATCCCAATCATTCTCTGCCATTCCATCTTCAAGAGAAACAATTGGATACTGACGAACCCAATCCTCCCAGAATTTCACCATCTGTTCGGATGTTCTTTCGGATTTATCTGACTTCCAGAAAACATATTTCTTCTTCTCGCTGTCGTACATTTCACTTGCAGCAGGATCGAGTGCAATGAAAACTTGCTGACCCGGTTTGTATCCTGCTTTCGTAATAGCTTCGAGAATCACTTCGATTGCTTCGACATTCGATTTCAAGCTCGGAGCAAATCCGCCTTCATCGCCAACTGCCGTGTTGTAACCTTTAGCGTTAAGAACTTTTTTCAATGTATGGAAAACTTCTGCGCCCATTCGAAGAGCCTCCGAAAATGAAGGCGCATCGAGCGGCATAATCATGAACTCCTGTGGATCAACATTGTTGTCTGCATGTTTGCCGCCATTGAGGATGTTCATCATCGGAGCTGGAAGAATCTTCGCATTCGTTCCGCCGATGTACCGATAGAGAGGCAAACCTAAAGACGCAGCGGCGGCACGCGCTGTTGCAAGCGATACGCCGAGAATTGCATTTGCGCCGAGTTTTCCTTTATTGTGAGTTCCATCCAATTCAATCATCAGCTTATCGATGCCGACTTGATCCGTCGCATCGAATCCAATGACTTCATCCGCGATAATGTTGTTCACATTATCAACAGCCTTCAGTACGCCTTTGCCCATGTAACGCGTTTTATCGCCATCGCGAAGCTCAACAGCTTCATTCTCGCCCGTCGATGCGCCACTTGGAATTGCAGCGCGACCGACAATGCCATCTTCAAGTTCAACATCGACTTCTATTGTTGGATTTCCACGGGAATCAAGAATTTCCCGAGCCCAAACATCAATAATAATTTGTGACATAACTATTCTCTCCGTTTAATGATTGGTTGCATTTATTTTTGTTATTATTAAATTAAGCCAAAAATTGCAGGAAATGCAATGATTAGATTTCGAGAGCTACAAAGATACAACAGAACAAAAAAACCTTGCGAAGGCATGTTCTCTTCGCAAGGTTGTATAAAAAATCATTTTCAAAAATTACTTTATGATTCTTCCGGTTCAGGCGTATTCCGTTGTCTCCAGTACCAGGCAATAAGTACAATCAAAAGAATTGCAACAACGATGATAAGCACGACTGGTAAAACCGAAGACGCTGGTTCGACGCTTGATTTCCATTTTTCAAATTTTTCTTCTAAATCTGCTTTCTGCGTTTCGGTAATCTCTCCCATCTTTAACAATGTGGGGAACCATCCAAGCTGAAGTTCCGGAATCCAGATTTGCTCATTGAACTTTGTGAAATTTTTATATCGAGTCTCTTTCGATTCATCTGCTTTATTTTTTATTTGTGTCTCTAAGAAGGCTGAGAGATTCGATACGAATTCATTGCCATTGTTAAATTCAATAACGGAAAAATCCTTTTCACGGAAGAGCGTATTGAGCGAACGCCAAACAGCGCTATTGATTTTTAAATTCCATTGTGCAAAAAGCGAGTCGACAGATTGTAGATCCATTTTCTTCTGTTGCTTTCCAGTAGAATATAACGCAGTAAGCTTTGGACCAACGCTATTCCAGACGGATTGCAACCGTTGATACTGCTTATAAATTTCCTGTGCGTCCGCGCCTTTAAGATTCGTTATTTCAACAAAAGTAATATTATCCTGCAATGAACGCTTGACATTTGAGAGCGCTCCATAGCGCTCGACTTTCGACACAAGTTCTTTCTTGTCGGATTCTTTCATCTGCTCAATATTCTTATCATACTGCAAAAACAGGCTATCGAGAAGAGAAGTAATGAGCGCATCTCGTTCCTGCAAACCATTACGAAGTTTTACAACTAATTGCTGAAGCGAGTCCAACGGCGTTGCGCTCGAGAATAAATCGCCGGTGAGCTTCTTCAAATTTTGCGAGAGACGTTGAACATCGCTCATGAGCTTTTCATTTTGAGCCGTGAGCGCATCAATTTGAGCCGAGAGTTCTTTAATTCTGACCTCAAGCTCCTGAATTTGTCCGCCTTGATGCTCGATTGTTGTAAGATCGCGCTGGCGTAATGCGAGCTTAGCCCGAAGATCATTGATGATAGAGGCATAACTATCGGGATAGAGCGCCTTATCGAGCAATTCCTGATGCTGCTGAAATTCTTTCCCCAAATCTTCGATGCGACGACTAATAGAAGCACACTCCTGAACAGAGCTTGTGGCTTCTATCGCCTTCGATATTTGTTTTGTAGTTGCCTGAAACCGTTGAACAATTGCGTAATCTGAGTTGTCCTGCGCAAAACAAATCCCTCCAAGTACCAGTGCACACAACAGAGCGATGCGTTTCATTTTTTCCCTCCTTTTTCAATTCCATCTTTTGTAAGTAACAGTGGGGCATCATTTTCATTGACTAACTGAATGTAGGGCGAGCGTTGATTCATTGCTGGCGACTCCATTCCTGTTGACTTTACTAAAATTGTATTGACAAGTTTCAACCCGCCAACGGTCTGTTCAAAGACGTAAACATTTTTAAATTTTTGAGCCGTGATGAAATAGTACCCCTGCGAATCGCGAATAATTCGAACAGGAACTTTGATGTTGGTTGAATCCTTTGTCTCTGCAAAAAATAAGCCTTTGACATTTACTGAAAAACTATGACGCTGATCCTGCACTACTCCATTATCATTCACCTTGAGTACAGATTCAATTGGCCATGAAAAATCTGCAGGTTTTAATACCAGTGTTGAACAACCCGCTGCAAAAAGAAAGCTGCACAACACACACCAGAAAAATGTTCTTTGCATAGAAGTACTCCTTAAATAAACTACCGAATATATTGCCTTTACTTTGGTGTTACAATGTAGAAAAGAAAACCAAACACTTCAAGTATAAAATCTTCAGCATGCTTTTAAAATCTAAATCATGAATTAGAAACTTGCAGCCCATTGCCTCGATACGCCTTCGGCACCTCGGCAACCGAAATTCCCGACGGTGGCTGAGGTTCTCGAAGCCACCGCAAAACATACCGCAACACACGGGTTCACTCGTGAGTGAAAAATACAGAGTAGTCCATTGCCTCGATAAGCTCTTCGAGCTACTCGGCAACCGAGTGCCTGACGGTGGCTGAGTAGGACGTTAGTCCATATCGAAGCCACCACTCCAAATTTCCATGCCCGTTGATCTTATCCTTGCATGAAATCGAAAATTATTTTACCATTGCTCCAACAAAACTAATGTTCATAAAGAAAGGGGAGTTAATGATATGAAAAAGTCAATGATGGCAACAGCGCTTTTTCTCATCTGCCTCGTTCCGGCAAAGAGCCAGGAAAGAGTCGCGATAAGAGTGGTGTCAAATGTAACGATTAACTTTCCGGGCATAGGGGCACCCTTTGTTGAAAAGATTTCAACAGACGGAACAAATTTCTTCGCCGGCGGGATGTTTTCCACAAAAGAAGGAAATTTCGCGGGAATTGCCAAGTTTTCTCCGGGTGGAGGAAATCCAATCTGGAGCGTGAAGTGGGGACCTCCCAATTCATGGGGAGGAGCCATTGCGTACAACCCCACCGACGGAAGCTTGATACAAGAACGTGATGATATATTTGGTGAAAGCGCAAGTGAAATCGCGCGATTTGACACAGCTGACGGACGTATCATATGGGGAAAAAGCTTAGATAAACCAGCCAGTGTTTATACGTGGAGAGACCAGTCCATTTTTATCTCAAGATTTCCTATCACCGTCTCCATCATTGAGAATGGGAACGGAAATGTTACGGGCGGTTTCACGCTGGATGAAAACCTCATCGGCGCAAAGAAGATCAGCGTATGGGGAGACACCCTCTTCATCTTCGCAAACGATTTCCTCGGAAAATACCTCCTCCCTTCGGGAGATACGATTCTCCGGATACCCAACCCTTCGCGGTCCATTTACCCCATAAAAACGTTCGGCGCGATTGACGGGAGCGGCAACATGTACGTCGCGGCGTCTGATTTCAGGCCGTTCCTCCAGTACTTCACGGTGGTGAAGTACGACGCGAGCGGGAGGTTCATCTGGAAAAACGAGTGGCTCCCATGGGAAGACACCACAGTCGCCAGCATGATAAACTTCAACAACTGGGTGTGCGGAACCCTCGTTGACGATTCCCTGCGCGTTGTCGCCGTATTTGGGAATATCAGCGGGAGCAATAATGACAAGAC
>Ga0208825_1000248_pt1 | contig 54823 bp, 48 predicted proteins | sample AD_UKC113_MetaG_FD_184450 | JGI IMG/M metagenome (GOLD analysis project Ga0208825, IMG submission 184450) | Active sludge microbial communities of municipal wastewater-treating anaerobic digesters from Hong Kong - AD_UKC113_MetaG (SPAdes)... | ecosystem: Engineered > Bioreactor > Anaerobic >... | reverse complement strand
CTCCGGGTTGAATCATATAGGCAATATCCACAGAATTTACGGGTACTTTCCCTCTCGTAATTTCGTAATGCAAAATTTCGCGTGTTCCGTGTCGCCGAATGCCCAATTTGACTTTTGTTCCCTCCGGCCCGCGAAGTTTTTTCATTACCCTTTCGTTGGTTATATTTTTCCCGACAAACGACGTGTCGTTAACTTCTATAATTCTGTCGCCTGCCATCAGACCTGCTTTTTCGGACGGGCCTCCACTGATCACAGATATAATCATGACTGTATCGTTCTGAATGTTAAATTGAACGCCAATGCCGCTAAAACTTCCTTCCAGTTCGCTGTTGACATCCGACAAGTCTTCTGCCGGAATATAAACAGAATGCGGATCCAATTTTGAAACCACATCCTGCATGACGCTTTCGGTAAGTTCGTGCATATTGAGTGTGTCAACATAATTGGCATTGATGATGTTGATCAATTCATCTACTTTAGACGATTTACCCAATTGGAAAACATTGTCCCAAGAAGAAAACAATGCCTTGCGTGCCAGTAAATTGCCCAACAACAATCCAAACAGAACAGCGACAAACAAAATCAGTGGTAAGAAATAACTTTTTTTATTCAGTTTCATGTATGCACAGTTTTAAAGAAAATAGTTTAGTGAAAGTTACGAGTTTAATGACAGCCATTTTTTTGAAAAAAGATTAAGAGCGAGGGCTGCCAGAATTTAAACATACTGCAACTTTTGATTTAACAATTAAATGGAAATTCGGTTCAAATTTCGATTAAAAAATCATATATCGTCGCCAAGATAAACCACTTCAATGCCGGCACGTTGTAAAAGTTCGATACCATCCATTATTCGGTAATGTTCCCCATATACAACTCTTTTGATACCAGCCTGAATTATTAATTTGGCGCATTCCATGCAGGGAGAAGCGGTAACGTAAAGCGTTGCACCGTCGCTGCTATTGTGTGAACGTGCTACTTTTGTTATGGCATTTGCTTCAGCATGAAGCACGTAAGGTTTTGAATTATCGTCCTCATCTTCACAGTTATTTTCAAATCCTGCAGGTGTGCCATTGTAGCCATCCGAAATAATCATTTTATTTTTCACCAGTAAAGCACCCACCTGCCTGCGACGACAATAGGAGTTTTCTGCCCATATTCTGGCCATGCGCATATACCGCGTATCCAGCAATTTTTGTTTTTCATTCATAAGTTTTGATTTTTCCATCTGTTTCACAATGAAATTTTTTCATTGACAATTTCATTCACATTCAAACCCGAAAAGTTTCCCGACGACATGAGTAAAAGGGCCGAATTTTTATAATCCAAAGATTTTAAAGCTTTTTCCAATTCATTCTTATTCGTAAAAACCTGTAAGTCTGCTTTTCCGAAACTTTTTTTTACCTGTTCGGGCTCAAATTGTTTCAGTCGTTTTTGTTCAATAATTTCAGGGTCGTAATAAACCATTGCCACATCTGCTTCGTCCATGCATCCTGCATATTGTGGAAGAAAATCTTCCATCAAACTGCTGAAGGTGTGCAGCTCAAGGCAGGCAATTAACTTGCGATGAGGATATTGTTGCCGAACAGCTTTGATGGTAGCTTTAACTTTGGAAGGAGAGTGGGCAAAATCCTTGAATACGACGGTATCATTGTTTTCGGTCAATTTTTCCAATCGATTGGAAGCGCCGGAAAATTCGGAAATAGCCGTAAAAAAATCGTCGTCGGAAATGCCAATCTGATGACAGGCAATGTGTGCGGCAGACAAGTTTTGCAAATTGTGTTCTCCGAAAATTTTTAAAGGAATCTCCTTATTTTTAATTTTAAGCCAGGTAATTCCGTTTCTTACTTCATAAGGTGGTGTGTGATAAGGAAAGGGGACGATGTCGCGGCGAAGTTGCTGAACAATTTTATTCAGGTTTTCGTCTCCATCAAAATAAATTAGTCTTCCTTGCAATTCAATTAAATCAGTGAATTTTTTAAATTGTTCCAAATAGTTTTCAAAAGTTGGAAAAACATTCATGTGATCCCATGCAATGCCGGTAAGTACTGCAATATGTGGATGATATAAATGAAATTTAGGGCGTGGATCGAGCGGGGAGGTAAGGTACTCGTCTCCTTCAAAAACTGCTATGCGCGAATCGTAAGAAAGCCTGACCATGTTATCGAAACCTTCAATTTGAGCGCCAACCATATAATCGGCTTCAATTTTTAGCTTGTTCAGCACGAATAAAATCATGGCTGTTGTGGTGGTTTTTCCGTGACTTCCGCCCACCACAATACGCGTTTTGTTGCGTGTCTGTTGATAAAGAAATTCAGGGAAAGAATATATTTTCAATCCCAATTCTTTTGCTTTCAGCAGTTCAGGATTATCTTCGCGGGCGTGCATGCCGAGAATTACAGCATTCAAACCCTTGTGGATACGCTCGGGAAACCAGCCCGTTTTTTCCGGCAGCAGTCCATGTTCTTTCAATCGGGAATAAGAAGGTTCAAAAATTTCATCATCCGAACCTGTAATTTTATAGTTGTTTTTTTTACTGAGTGCGATGGCTAAATTATGCATGGCTGCTCCGCCAATGGCAATAAAATGAACTCGTTGCATACGGTTGGAAAGTTTTTTAAATTTTATTGCTACTTTTGTGGAAAGTATTTTTTATAATGCAAAAATACGAAGAAAATACGAATCGAAAGTTACTTTGAACATGAAAATACACAAAATAGAAGCCGGTTTTTTCGACTGCGATGGTGGAGCCATCTTTGGCGTAGTTCCCAAAAAGGTTTGGCAAAAGCGCTATCCGTGTGATGAAGAAAATTTTTGTAAGTTGGCCATGCGTTGCCTGTTGATCGATACTGGCGAAAAACTTGTTTTGATTGACAGTGGTACGGGCGACAAACAGCTGGATTATTTGAAATATTACAACTTCAAGGGAGTTGTGAATTTTGAGTTGGCTCTACAGCAATTGGGATACAGTTGTGGAGATGTTACCGATGTAATCTTGACACATTTGCATTTCGACCATTGCGGAGGATGTACTTATTACGATTCAGACCGGAAAAATGTATTGCTCACCTTCCCAAATGCCGTTCATTGGGTGGGAGAAAGGCAATGGAGAAATTTTCTGGAGCCCAATGTGCGGGAAGGAGACTCGTATTTTCCTGAAAATATGCTGCCCGTGCAGCAAGCAGGAAAATTGCAACTGGTCAAGGAAAACAGTTTTCTCTGTCCCGAAATTGAACTTCGTATTTTCAACGGACATACCGTAGGACAATTGGCCAGTTATATTCAATATTTGGGGAAAACATGGATTTATGTAGGTGATGTAATTCCTGTTGCTCCGGCTATCCCATTGGCTTGGGTATCGGCTTTTGATGCTTATCCGGTAACTTCGATGGAGGAAAAGAAAATTCTTTTGCAGGAAGCTCAAGAAAAACATCAAATTCTCGTATTTGAGCATGATGCTTATACAGAATGTTGTACCGTAAAAAAATCGAATGAAAATTTTAGAATGGACGAAAGTTTTCCGTTTCCCAACTGATTTTTTATTTTTCTTTTTCCTGATACCAGCTTGCGTAAAGCGAATAATTATGTGCGATGCGGCGATTCATTTCGTTGGTTTGTTCCGGCTCCACATTTTTTACAAATTTTGCCGGTACACCAGCCCACAATGTATAAGGCGGTACTACCGTGTTGCTCAAAATCAAAGCTCCTGCAGCCACAATTGCTCCTTCACCGATTTCGGCGTGGTCGAGCACTACAGCCCCCATCCCGATTAAGGCATAATCGTGAATTTTTGCACCGTGCAATGTTACGTTGTGTCCGATAGATACATAATCGCCTATTTCAATGGTCGATTTTTGGTAAAGGGTATGCAGCACAGACCCATCCTGAATGTTGACATGATTCCCAATCCTGATGGAATTGACATCGCCTCTTAATACGGCATTGAACCACACGCTGCAACCTTCGCCCATTGTAACATCGCCTACCACCACTGCCGTTTCGGCCAAAAAACAATTGTCTCCTATCTTTGGATTAAAGCCTCTTACCGATTGAATGTATGCCATAATTTTTTTGTTTGAAAGTAAAACTATATTGTTGATATTACAACTGTTTCATGAATTTGTTCGGCAAAATTACTCAAAATTATAGAAATTCAATTTTACTGAAATTTGAAGTTATTCATATTGCTTTTTTTATCGGGAATCATAGAAATTAGCAGGTAAAAACAAAAAACAAAGAAAAATTTATAAATTTTCGGGACATCTGCACTTTTTGTGCAGCTCTGCCAAATAAATCTGTTCGGTCTGTCCCGGAGTAGGGATGAGTAGTGCTTTGTCCAAACAATTGAGTGCTTGCAAATCCATGATGGTCGAGTATCCCGAACGAGCAATAATTTTTTTTGCGCCTGCTAATAAGGACGCCATTTCTTGAGTGGAAAGATGAGAAACTTTGGTTAAGTTGCCAACTTGTACGGAAGTTTGTTTTTCCTGTGGCAATCCCTGAATCATCAACGATTTGACAGTGTCTTTACTGAACTTTTCTGTCAGTTGTTTCTCGAAAATGGTACGTTGCGGTTCCGGACCGGAGAGAACCATCACCGTTTCGTAAGTATAGTTTGGAATAATATTTTTCAATTGTTGAAAACGAGATTGAATGCCAATAAAATGTGCATTTTCGGGTAACGGATAACGATGCGACAAATCTCCCGAAAAGTTTTCATCTCCGGCCAAATCGGGAATCCAGCATTCGTCGTAACGATGAATGAAAAAGCGATGCAGTCGCCAGACAATCGGTTCCAGCAAGCGCAATCCGGGCGGCATTTTTACCATTAGCTGATGCGTAATGTAAATGGAATACGTCCTTTTGTTCCAGCATCCAAAACGGTTGTCGGAAATAATGCGATCGAAATGTTCCTGTTTTAAAAGTCGGTGAAGCCAACAATGATCTTGAAAAATATTGCCAAAAATACGCGGGATGCTTTTAAACATAGCCCAGATTTGAGAATTTCCCGTGCTGTAACGAACATTTTGAGTAGGAGCTTTCAAAAATCGAAGTTCGGGGAACTCAAGTTGAAGAAATTCTAATGGAAAACCATCTGCTGCAATCACTACATCATTGCCTTCTGTAATCAGTTGACGAATAATCGGCACGCAGCGTGCAGCATGACCCAATCCCCAGTTTAAAGGACAAACGAGTATTTTCATCTTCGGCTTTGGTAATTATCCTGAAACGGAAACGTCAAATCCGTAACTTTTTGCTTTTTCGGCAATACGATTCAGTTCCTCCAACGGAATTTTTTCCAAAGTTTTCAAAGGAGTTTCTCTGTCGATGGTATAAATCATAAGCTGCGTTGCATTCATTTCCTTTAATGCTTCCAGCCATGCTTCTATTTCCTTATCCGAAGTATTGTCAATTTTTTCTCCGTTCACTTCGCCACGAATAAATAAAGTTTGCACAATCATTTTACCTTCAAACTTTTTCAAATGTTCAATCAGCCAGCGAACAGTGATGTATTTTCTTACCGGACGGTCGAGCAGTTGTAAAGTATGATCGAAAGCACTGTCGAATTTCAGAATGTTGTCATCCACTTTTTTTAAAGCATTGAAAACGTCTGGTTTGTGAATTTGTGTGGCGTTCGACAACACTCCAACTTTGGCATTGGGACTATATTTATTTCTCAGTTCAAGCGTATCGTCAATAATTCCGGCAAAATCGGGATGAAGTGTCGGCTCTCCGTTTCCGGCAAAAGTTATAATATCTGGTATTTGTCCGTCGCTTGCCATTTCTTTCAGCCTCAATTCCAGCGCATTGCGTACTTCCATTCTTGTAGGAAGTTTGGCGTGCTTTCCGGTAGTATTAAATCCGCATTCGCAGTACAGACAGTCGAAACTGCAAATTTTGGCGTCTACAGGCAATAAATTGATTCCCAATGAAATACCAAGACGCCTGCTATGAACAGGCCCAAAAACAATCTGATCAAATAAAATCATTCTTCTACGATATTTTCAAGTAACGTTAAATTATTTTGCGAAAAAATTGCTTTCCTTTTAAAGCCTACACAGCAATATTTTTTCTTTTTTCTTTTCCATAAAAGTAAGTTTTACCTTCTTCCTTCACATCGAAAGTAACAATTTCCAGTTCGGGACGGTTTTGAAAAAAACACAATAGCCCAAAATCTCCTGCGGCAAAAAGGCTGTGTAAACCAAATATTGAAATAAAAAAATAAAATGCCGGTTGATGATAAAAGATAATCATTCCAAGCAGCGAAAGGAAACTGATGAAAACGGTTGGTGCCAAAGCAATTATTTTAAACTGACGGTAACCCACCACAGCCTTGTCGGCTTGAACATAAAACATGAATTTTTTGGGTTGGCAGCCAAAAAACAAATGATGTGCCCCCATTGCCCAATAGGCCAGCGCATGAATCAATTCATGAAAAACGATGAGAATGGTAAAGGTGAAAACAATGCCTGCCAGCAGCCAAAGCAAACCATAGGCTTGACGATGGACAAAATAAGGCATGAAGGCTTTAAAAGTTCCCAGCATGAAAGCCAGAATTCCTGTCAATTGGTATAAATTGGCAGCACGTGCCCATTGTTGGTTTTCGGTAATTTCGTTGACAATGAAATTTTTTATTTCGTTATGTGAAAGTGATGCGAGTTCTTTGTACTCGGTGTCATGAATCAATTCTTCGTATGTCATTTTTTATTGAAGCTCCTTATAATTTAATGACAATGCGTTCGCCAAGATTTTTTGCAAGTTGATTTTTAATTTCTTCCAACTGACTGATTTGAATCATCAGAATACGAACCAACTCATCGTCGTGGTTTTCTGCCGCTATTTTCATTTCGAGCAATTTTTGCTTAATCTGCGAGAGAACAATGCTGTTTTTGTATTCCAACACGGCACGTTCGGCAAATTCCCTCACTTTATCGATCTCGGGTTCGTCCATTCTCGTTTTTTTGTAAATTTTGCTGAGGGTGTATTTTTCTGAAATCAGTTCTGCCGTCAATTTGCTGATTTCCGGATGAATATGATGCAGGAAAAAATTTTGAACGTTAATATTTTTTTTCAAGCATTGTTCCTTATATTCCTGAAGCATTTGAGCATAGAGAGGATGAACAAATTCAAGCTGATCCTGTTCGAGGTCTTCAATAATAAAATCTTCTACAGTAATCGGTGAACGGTTTTCTTCGTCAGAATAGTACAATGCCGATTTACCATATTTAATCAATACTTGGAGTATATTTCTTTCTTCCTGCTCAAACCTCTGGTTTTCGGCATTCAGCATTTCCTGGGGAGAAACGGGTTGTGGTTTTGGTTCGGTAGAAGAAACCGAAACATTGCTTTGTCCAAGTTTTTTTTCGCTTTCTTTTCTTTTAAGCCGGTTTATTTCATGGTAAAGAATTTCTTCGTTCACTTGAAGCAGATTGCTGCATTCCTTCACATATTCGGCTCTCACAATCGGTTCGGGAATAATGGCAATACTTCGAACGATGTCCAGAATCAGGTTGGAACGTTTGATGGGGTCATTTGCTGCATCTTCCATCAAAAGTTTGGTTTTGAAGCGGATAAAATCCACCGAATTGTCCCGAATGAAATTCAAGAGATCCACTGCATTGAGTTTGTGGGAAAAAGAATCGGGATCTTCTCCTTCGGGCAACAAAACAACCTTTATGTTCAAGCCTTCTTCCAGCAGCAAATCGATTCCTCTCAACGAAGCTTTAATGCCGGCAGCATCGCCGTCGTAGAGCACGGTAACATTGTTGGTAAACCGATGAATAAGACGAATTTGAGCCGGCGTAAGCGACGTGCCCGACGAAGCTACGACATTTTCAATGCCGCTTTGATGAAGAGAAATTACATCGGTATAACCTTCCACCAGCAAACAGCGGTCTTCCTTTACGATGGCCTGTTTGGCAAAATACATTCCGTAGAGCTCATTTCCCTTGTGGTATATTTCCGATTCGGGCGAATTGAGGTATTTGGCCGTTTTGTCGTCTTTTTTTATTACCCTTCCGCCGAAAGCAATAATTTTGCCAGAAAGGGAATGAACGGGAAATATCAGTCGTCCGCGAAAACGGTCGGTAAGGCGATTGTTTTCCGTTTCGATGGTAAGTCCGGTTTTTACAAGATATTTTTTATTGTAACCGGCTTTTAAAGCTTTTTGCGTAAAAGCATCCTGCTGATCGAGGCAATAACCCAACTGAAATTTACGAATCATGTCTTCTCGGATACCGCGTTCCTGAAAATAACTCATACCGATGGTTTTCCCGTCGATGTGATGATAAAGCGTATCGGAAAAATATTTCTGGGCAAATTCGTTTACCAGCAGCAAACTTTCCCGTTCGTTGTGGAGTTCTTTCTCTTCATCGGTCAGCTCACGTTCCTGCACTTCAATGTTGTATTTTCTGGCAAGGAATTTCAATGCCTCGTAATACGACAGTTGCTCATGCTCCATTATGAAGTGAACAGCGTTTCCACCTTTTCCACAACCAAAACACTTGAAAATTCCTTTAGCTGGAGAAACGGTAAACGATGGCGTTTTTTCGTTGTGAAACGGACACAAACCAATCATGTTTACGCCTCTTTTTTTGAGCGTAACATAATCGGAAACTACATCCTGAATTTGTGCAGCTTCCATAATTCTGTCAATGGTGGCTTGGTCTATCATGCTAATATAAAGAATTTTGTAAAAAAATCTGTCTCTTTGAAATCAAATACAAATCTACTGATTTTATTCAAGAATTTAGCCGAGAAAAATTTAAAAATTGAAAATATCCTACTGTTTCACTTTTGAAATTGGCCGGAAAAACAAGTTAGTCGAAACGATTGTCGAGCTGCAGAATTTACTGATGAAGTCCGGAAAATAGATTTTTGTGTGTGTTTTTTCCTGAAAACTTATTAATTTCCGAAACATTTATTTGCTGCGCTGCAGAAAAATGTGTTAATTTGAATCATATTATTGAGTCATAAAATCAATTTTCGGTGAAAGAATTTTTATCTTATCTGGGAATCTTTATCATGCTTGCAGGAGTGGCGTTACTGGCTTACTATCATTTCGGTAATCGGTCGGCCAATGTTATTTTGGGCACTGCCGGCATACTTGTCATTATCGGATTTCTTGTTCAGCTTTTTCTTTTTAAAAGGAATCGGCAATAAAAATTGGTTTTAGCAAAAGAAATTCTTAAGGATTTTTTCAAAATTAAGATAGAAAAGTTTTTTACATCAAAGAATTGAATGCTGGCTGTATTTATTTTTTTCTATCGGTCAGATTCCTCTTAATCAAATTGATAAATACATTATTTTTCGGAATTCGATGGTTTGTTAATAAAATCTCCGTTTCCCTAAACAGTAAATTTGCTTCTCTGTGTGAAAATTGAAAATTATCCCGTAAATTTGTAACTTAAAAAGTAATAGAATCCCTTTTTTAAAGTTTTTAATTCAGAGGGGAAAATCTTGTCTGTCGGATGATGTACCAAGAATATTGATCATTCTTAATTTGTTTTTATTATACTTGTTGACTAAGAAAAATTTAAATACAATATTGCTCCTGCTGACCATCATTTTCGTAAGCGGTTGCTCGATGCAGAAAAACACATGGTTTTCACGCAATTACCATGCGTTGACTGCACATTTCAATATTTATTTCAATGGACAGGAAAGTTACGAAGAGGGTTTGAAAAACATTTTGGGAGCCCATCAGGACGATTATTCCACTATTCTTCCAATGTTTCCCATCAGCAAACATTCCAATGCTTCGGCTGCTACGGCAAATATGGATCGGGCCATAGAAAAATCGCGAAAAGCCATAAAGCTTCACTCCATCAAGCAAAAACCCGAGAAGAATTACAATAAATGGAATTCTGCGGAATACCAGGCTTTTTATAATCAGGAAGAATTCAATCCTGTTTTAAAAGATGCGTGGATGCTTATCGGGAAAGCCGAGTTTCATAAAGGCGATTTTTTGGGTTCGGCCGGAACATTTTCCTACATCGCCCGACATTTTGCTTCTGATCCTGATTTGGTTGCACAAGCCAAAATTTGGTTGGCTCGTGCTTATGGTGAAATGGGTTGGCTTTACGAAGCACAGCAAGTTTTGGGAGATGTCAACCAAGACCATTTAAAACGCCAGCATATCGGTCTTTTTGCTTCCGTTAATGCAGATATTCTGTTGAAAAACCATCAGTACAAAGAAGCGATTCCTTTTTTGAGGGTTGCAATTGACAAGGAAACCGACAAGAAATTGAAACAACGGTTCCTTTTCATTTTGGCTCAGCTTTATCAGAAAACGGGCGACGAAAAAGCGGCTTACGAAACCTATACCAAGGTACTTCAATCCAATCCGCCTTTCGAAATGGACTTTTATGCACGTATTCAGCGCTCGGAGTTGAATGCTGCCAACCATGCAGAAGTTCAGAAAGATTTGAACAAAATGCTTAAAAGTTCCAAATATAAAGATTATCAGGATCAGATTTATTTTGTGCTCGGCAAAAATTTCCTGAATCGAGGCGACACGGCGCAGGCCATAAATGCTTTCCGTTCCTCTATTGAAAAAAGCACCCGAAATGGTTATGATAAAGCCAATTCTCTGATTACGCTCGGAGATTTGTTTTATCATCAGAAAAATTACAAGGAAGCATATCCCTGCTACGATGCTGCTTCCAAAATTATTACTGAAGAACATCCCGACTACCGGCGCATTTCAACATTGGCCAATATTCTGAGTGAATTTGTAGCACAATACGATATAGTAATGTTGCAGGACAGTTTGCAGCGTTTGGCTGCCATGCCCGAAAAACAGCGTATGGAAGTGATTCAAAAAATTATCAGACAGGTTGAGAAGGAAGAAAAGGAAGCTGCCGAAAAATCCAAAGAAGAAAAGTTGGCATTGAACAATCCCAATTATAACGATGAAGAAACTCTCATTCCAATTGGTGCTCAGATAGGTAATTCCAACGACTGGTATTTTTACAACCAGAATCTGATAAAAACAGGAAAAAATGAGTTTCAGAAAAAATGGGGCAACCGAAAATTGGAAGACAATTGGCGTCGTGCCAATAAATCGGCTTCGCTTTTTGCAGAGGAACCTAACCCCGAAAACGTCAGCAGTGAAATGATGATGGACAGCACGTCATCAACACTGTCTATCACCGACAATAAAAATCCGGCATTTTATCTGAAACAAATACCGCTGACGCCGCTTCAATTGAAAATTTCAAATGAGCAGATGGCACAGGCAATGTTTAATGTGGGAAAAATTTATTATGAAAAAATTCAGGATATTCCTTCTGCAATTCGGACTTTTGAGGAATTTGTCGGAAGATTTCCCGATCACAAGCTCGTTCCGGATGCTTATTTTCAGTTGTATTTAATGGAGTCCAAACTCGGCAATCTGGCTAATGCAGAAAAATGGCGCAACAGACTTGTGGGTGAATTTCCACAAACCGACTATTCAAAAATACTTTCAAAACCAGATTATTTTCAACGTTTGCAACGAATGTATCAAGAGCAGGATTCAATTTACAGTACTACATATCGGGCTTATTCGAGTAACGATTTCGCTACTGTTTTCCGAAATTTCCAATATATGCAAGAAAATTATCCCTTGTCGGAATTGATGCCTAAATTTCAGTTTCTTTATGCTTTGAGTGTGGGCAAAACACAAGAATCGCAAAACTTTGAAAAAGAACTGGATCTGTTGGTTACAAAATATCCTGAAAGTGATGTCAGTACTATGGCGAAGGATATTTTGGCGCTGATGCGTCAGGGGATGGTAGCAAAATCCGGTACTACACACGGGTCATTGCTTGCCAAAAGGGAAGAGACGGAGAAATCGGAAATTTCGCCGTCTGCGCAGCAGCAATTTTCTACAGATACCAAAACCAAACATAGGCTTTTGTTGATTACGGATGCTCCTCGAGAAGAACTGAACAAGTTAATGTATCAGATTGCTTCCTTCAACTTTTCCCGTTTTCTCATCAAGGATTTTGATTTGGGAATTCAACCGTTGGACAGTGTCAGAAATATATTGTTTGTTGACAATTTCGACTCCTACGACGAAGTGGTTTGGTATGAAAATTCGTTGGCTTCGGACACTTACTTGGCGCAGTTGCTTTCAAAATTGAAAGTTCAGGAATTGATTATTTCCGATGAAAATTTTGCTTTGTTGAAAAATGGATTATCGTTAGCGGATTATATGGCTTTTCATGATAAATTTTTGGGCAAAAATGCCGGCTCTGCTTCCAAACAAATATCCGCGTTACCTGAAAAAGAAAAGAAATCTGAATCCCCCAAAACTATTGCGGCGACGGCAAACAAACCCAATTCCGTAACCGAAACAAAAAAAACAGTTTCGACTTCGACCGAAAAAACTCCTTTGGTTGCACCAACTCAACCGGCAGAACAAACGCCAAACGTTGCTTCTGTTGCTGAACAACCGGTGAAAAACGAGCCTGTTGAAAAAGTTGAAGTCAAGAAGGAAGAAGAAGTTCCGCTGTTCAAAAATCTGTTTGCCTATAAACCGAACGATCCACATTTCATTGCCGTTTATGTTGTATCGGGAACGGTAGATGTGGCAAAAACCAAAGCAGCTTTTGACGAGTACAACCGACAAAATTACGATGTGCTGCAACTGAATGTGCGATTTGAAAACGTCGGCAAGCAGCAATTTTTCATTATAGGCAGCTTCACCGATGCCAACACTGCCAAATCGTATTTGTTGCGTATGGTGAAGGAAAGCAAACTGTTTGAAGGATTAAAAGGTGCAAGCTACAGAAATTTGGTCGGAACGCAGCAGAACCTGAATGTTATGGTACAGCAAAATGCGCTGAACGTATATTTCGAGTTTATGAAACAATATTATCTGAACTGATAAGTTTTTTGAGAAAAGGAAATTGAAGGAAATGAGAAAAGACAGAATACTTTGGATAGATGACGAAATCGAGATGCTGCGACCTTATCTCCTTTTTTTGGATGAAAAGGGATATGAAGTTGTTACGGCTACCAACGGGAACGATGCCGTAGAAATCTGTCAGGTGGAAAATTTCGATATTATTTTTCTGGATGAAAACATGCCGGGATTGAGTGGGCTGGAAACCCTGGCACTGATAAAGGAAATTGACCCGGATGTTCCAATGGTGATGATTACAAAAAATGAAGAAGAAAACATCATGAATATGGCTATTGGCAATAAAATTGCCGATTATTTGACAAAACCTGTCAATCCAAGTCAGATTCTGATGACGCTCAAGAAAAATATTCATCGCAAGGAAATCGTAAACGAACATGCAACAGCTGCCTATCGTTCTGAATTTGGACAAATAGGCATGAAAATCAACGATTCGTTCACATACGACGATTGGGTAGAAGTTTACAAAAAACTTGTTTTCTGGGAATTGGAGCTTTCCGAAACCGAAAGTGGGATGGATGAATTGCTTCGAATGCAGAAAATGGACGCCAATACAACTTTTTCAAAATTCATAAAAAACAATTACGAACGATGGTTCGAGCGCCCCGAAGATCGTCCTTTGATGAGTTTTGAGATATTTAAGACCAAAGTTTTTCCCTTGCTTGATAATGGCGAAAAGGTTTTTTTTGTGGTAGTAGATAATTTCCGCCTCGACCAGTGGAAAATGATACGTGAATTGTTGAGCGATTATTATCAGTTTGACGAAGAAGATCTTTATTGCAGTATTCTTCCTACTGCTACACAATATGCGCGAAATGCCATCTTTTCCGGTCTGATGCCTCTGCAAATTCAACAGATGTTTCCTCAATTTTGGGTGGAAGAAGAAGAGGAAGAAGGTAAAAACCTAATGGAGAGTGAGTTGCTTCAGACGCAAATTCAACGCTATCGGAAAAAATATACTTTTTCGTACCATAAAATCAACGATTCCGTTTCGTGTCAGCATCTGATCGACCAGTTGCCACATTTGGAAAACAATAATTTGAACGTTTGTGTACTGAATTTTATCGACATGCTTTCGCATGCACGTACGGAATCAAAAATGGTTCGCGAGTTGGCCAACGACGAAAAAGCTTATCGCTCACTCACCCTTTCATGGTTCCGTCATTCTGCTACTTTCGATTTGTTCAGGGCTATTGCCGAACGCGGTTACAAAGTGGTTTTTACAACCGATCACGGCACCATTCGAGTAAATAATCCCATAAAAGTCATTGGAGATAAAAATACAAATGTCAATCTGCGCTATAAGGTCGGGAAAAATTTGAGCTACAACAAAAAGGAAGTTTTCGAAATTACCCAACCTGCGAAAATTGGCTTGCCAAGCCCCAATGTCAGTTCGGCTTACATATTTGCCTGCAACGATGATTTTTTTGCTTATCCAAATAATTACAATTATTACGTGAGCTATTATAAAAATACCTTTCAGCATGGCGGCGTTTCTTTGGAAGAAATGTTGGTTCCTCTGATTGTGATGAATCCCAAGTAAGCGGGTGAAGTTGAATCTTTTTCGACAGTGGTTGAAAAAGAGTAATTTGCAGTAATATTTTTATTTATAAACGACATCAGGTGAAGACTCTGATGAAAAAACGAAATACTATGAGAATAGGATTGATAGGATTTGGAAAAACGGGAAAAGCAGTAGCTTCCGTAATTTTACAAAACGAAAACTTTGAACTGAGTTGGATTCTCAGGCGAAAAAAACTACTCGATCACCGTTCTGCTGCTGAAGTTTTGGGTATAGAAACCAACAATACGGAAGGACTTATTTATTCGACTTCAAATACGAATCTCGAAAATTTAATGGATTCTTTTCCAGTAGATGCCATCATTGATTTTTCTTCAGGTGAAGGTATTTATACTTATGGAGAGCTGGCGGCAAAGAGAAAAATTAAAATTATTTCGGCTATTTCTCATTACAAACCGAAAGAAATTGCTTTTTTGCAGAAGTTGGCTCAACAGACTACCGTTTTTTGGTCGCCCAACATTACACTTGGCGTTAACTATTTGATGATTTCGGCGAAGTATCTAAAAAAAATTGCCCCTTGGGTTGATATTGAAATTGTTGAAGAGCATTTTAAGGGAAAAGAAGGAATCTCCGGTACAGCTTTGAAAATTGCAGAAGTGCTGGACATGGATAAGGCACAAATCAATTCCATTCGCGCCGGAGGAATTGTTGGCCGACACGAAATCATTTTTGGATTTCCTTATCAGACTGTCAGACTGATTCATGAGTCTATTTCGCGAGAAGCTTTTGGTAATGGAGTTTTGTTTGTTGCCGAAAATTTGAAGGACAAGCAAGTCGGATTTTATAATTTTGAAGATTTATTGCTTCCATATTTTGTCGATTGACAAAAGGAAAGTTTACCAACGGCAAAATGTTGTGCCATCAACATTCATATTACGTGTTCATTCTTTGAGTATAACAATGCTTAATTGCTGTTTGATTCAGACATGAACTTACAGTGATTGATTTAAATAATAAATACAACATCATATAGAAAAATGAAAACTTTTATCAGAGTACATGATTTGGGAAATTTACAGGAAGCTCTACAAGAAGCTTTTGAAGTGAAGAAGAACCGTTTCGGGTACCAGCATCTGGGGAAAAACAAAACTTTGTTGATGGTTTTTTTTAATTCGAGTTTGAGAACGCGTCTGAGCACCCAAAAAGCAGGAATGAATTTGGGAATGAACACCATAGTGCTGGATATAAATCAGGGAGCTTGGAAACTTGAAACCGAACGTGGCGTGGTGATGGATGGTGATAAAACCGAGCATATTCTGGAAGCAATTCCGGTGATGGGCAATTATTGCGACTTAATTGGCGTTCGTTCTTTTGCGCAGTTTGAAAATAAAGCGTACGATTATCAGGAAACCATTCTTCAGCAGTTTATTCAATATTCAGGAAGACCAGTATTCAGCATGGAAAGTGCTACGGCACATCCGTTGCAGGCTTTTGCCGACCTCATTACTATTGAGGAATATCGGAAAAAGCCACATCCCAAAGTGGTCATGTCGTGGGCACCCCATCCCAAAGCTTTGCCTCAGGCTGTACCCAATTCTTTTGCCGATTTTATGAACGAAGCCGATGTGGAATTTGTTATTACTCATCCCAAAGGTTATGAACTCGCTCCCGAATTTGTGCGAAATGCACGTATAGAATACGATCAGATGAAAGCCTTCGAAGGAGCAGATTTCGTTTATGCTAAAAATTGGGCTGCCTATCAAGATCCGAACTACGGAAAAATTATCTGCACTGACAGAAGCTGGACCGTCAGCAGCCGACAAATGGCCGTTACCAACAATGCTTATTTTATGCATTGTCTGCCTGTGCGACGGAATATGATTGTAACCGATGAGGTGATCGAAAGTCCACAGTCGTTGGTTATTCCCGAAGCTGCCAACCGCGAAATCTCGGCAGAAGTCGTTATCAAACGAATGCTTGAAAGTTTATAGAGTTTTATTGCTTTAATTATCAATTATTTAAATTAATTTTGTTGCCCGTGTGGGTTTAAAACTATGGATTTAGAACAAGTTATTGCAAGTATCAGGAATATTCCCGATTTCCCAAAAAAAGGAGTTCTTTTTAAAGATATTACTACGGCCATGAAGGATGCCGAAGTATTAAGATTTATTTCCGATGAGCTATACGAGTATTACAAGGACAAGGGGATAACGAAAGTTGTTGGTTTGGAAAGCCGGGGATTCATGCTTGGAAGCATTTTGGCTTATAAACTTCATGCCGGATTTGTACTGATTCGTAAAGCAGGGAAGTTGCCGGCCGAAACTTATAGAGTGGATTATGAACTCGAATATGGAGTCGATTCGCTCGAAATTCACAAAGACGCCATCGAAAAGGACGACGTTGTTCTCCTTCACGACGATTTGCTCGCCACCGGTGGAAGTGCGAATGCTGCGCTGACGTTGCTCGACAATTTCAAACCAAAGGCTATTTATGTGAGCTTTCTCATCGAACTGAAAGATTTGAAAGGAAGAGACCGTCTCAAAGGTGTGCAGGATGTGCATTCTCTGATTCAGTTTTGATTTTTTCAATAAAAGATATAGGTTTTTTCGACATAATATCGAAATAATTGCTCCATAATCTCGAATTAGAAATGAATAGCGATAAATCGCCCAACATAGATATGTTTCAGAAAAAGGAAAAACTGACCATCATTAAGGTAGGTGGAAAAATTGTGGAAGAATCCGATAGTTTAATTTCCCTGTTGAACGACTTTTCAAAAATTGAAGGTTATAAAGTACTGGTACATGGTGGAGGGCGATCGGCAACTGCTCTGGCTACTCGCTTGGGACTGGAAACCAAAATGATTGAGGGAAGGCGGATTACGGATGCGGAAATGTTGAAGGTGGTTACCATGATATATGCCGGATGGGTCAACAAGCAAATTGTGGCAGGTCTGCAGGCTTTGGGATTGAATGCTTTGGGTCTTACCGGTGCCGATTTGAATTACATGCGTTCCGAAAAAAGGTCGCCCTATCCTATAGATTATGGATTTGTTGGCGATGTGAAGGAAGTAAATGTGAGCCTTTTAACCGATTTGATCAGGAAAGAAGTGGTGCCGGTGTTGGCTCCGCTCACACACGATAAATGCGGTAATTTGTTGAATACCAATGCCGATACGATTGCTGCCGAAGCTGCAAAAGCTTTTTCTTCTTTTTTTGAAGTTACACTTATTTATTGTTTCGAGAAAAAAGGCGTTTTAATGAATGAAAAAGACGAAGATAGTGTAATTTCTTCTTTAACACCGGAGCTTTACGAAAAATTCGTGTCTCAAAAAGTCATTCAGGGAGGAATGATTCCCAAAATGGAAAATTCTTTCAATGCTTTGAAGTCCGGAGTTTCAAAGGTGATTATTACACGAGCCGACGCTATCCTCACGCATTCGGGAACAACGATAACTTTATAAAAACTTTAAATTTTCTTGTTGAGGAATTGATTTTTTTATTTCTCATCATATTACAACGAAAATGACAGCAGAACTTGCAAATGAAGCTATTCAACTTTTGCGGCAAATGATAGCAATTCCTTCTTTCAGCAAGGAAGAAAAAGAGATAGCCGATTTTCTGGAACAATATCTGACAGAACGGGGATATGTCGTTTTCCGACATTTAAACAACATTTGGTTGCAAAGTCCGGGTTTTGATGTTTCTCGGCCGACTATCCTGCTCAATTCCCACTTGGATACCGTAAAACCCGGAAGCAGTTGGATTCGCAATCCCTTTGAAGCTTCTCTGGAAAATGGAAAATTGTTTGGATTGGGAAGTAATGATGCCGGTGCCAGTTTGGTAAGTTTGCTGCAAGTTTTTTTCTATCTGACGCAGCGAACTCAACCTTATAATTTGATTTTTGCTGCAACGGCTGAAGAAGAAATTTCGGGGAAAAACGGCATTGAAATCATGTTGCAGGAATTTCCAAAGGTTGATTTTGCCATAGTTGGCGAACCTACAGGAATGAATATGGCTATTGCCGAGAGAGGATTAATGGTGATAGACGCAACGGTAACGGGAAAATCGGGTCATGCGGCGCGTGAAGAAGGAGAAAATGCCATTTACAAGGCTTTGGATGCAATCAATTGGTTTAGAAATTATCGTTTTGCTAAAGTTTCGCCGCTTCTTGGGCCTGTCAAGATGACGGTTACCCAAATAAATGGCGGCATTCAACACAATATGATTCCAGATAAATGTACGTTTGTAGTCGACGTGAGAAGCAACGAACTTTATTCCAATGAAGAAATTCTGGAAATTATCCGTGAAAATGTCGATTGCCGCATTGAACCTCGTTCTGTTCGACTGTGTTCAACTGCCACTCAGCTGGATCATCCCATTATTAAGAGAGCGCAGCAAATGAACCTTACGTTATACGGTTCTCCAACCCTTTCCGATCAGGCATTGATGCCATTTCCAAGCGTTAAAATTGGTCCCGGCGATTCCGCTCGTTCCCATACGGCGGATGAGTATGTTCTTGTAGAAGAAATCGAGAAAGGAATAGAAGTTTATATTCAATTGCTGGACGGTTTGCAGATTTGAGAAATTTGCTGAAAAGGTACTTCACAAAGCAACACTAAATCCGCAAGTTTTGCAAAATGGCTCAGTAATTTTGTGTTGCCGAAAGCCCTGTTTCATTTTTGTAGCTCTTTCGCACATAAGGATGTCCGAAAGTTCTTCCGTAAAAATATTTCCCAGTTTCAGCGATCCGCCTGCATCAAGGCAACAAGGAACAACTTCTCCTCCAGCTAGAATGGCGATGTGATCACGTAAAGCATAACAGGATTTGTGTTCAAAGAGAGGTTCTCCTTTTTCTGTTGGCCATTGAAATTTAGGCGACTGCTGCAGAAAAATATGATTGGTGAGCTTTATGCTGTTTCCTTTTTTAGGCTGTGTCAATTCATCGGGTGAAAGTTGAAATTTTTCGGCGATTTTTTCCTTACACAAGCTGTTGAATTTTCCGCTTACAGGATTATCAATGTTCCACAAACGCAAATTGACATAAGTTTTGGCCGAAATCTCCATTGCGATGTTGAAAATATTTTCGAAAAAGCTTTCCCAATGAATGGAAGGAATGTTTTCTTCGGCATCATGCAGCGAAATGTTCAGTTGACGAATGGAATGGTTCAAAAGTAATTCCTTCCGATTATTGAGTAAAGAGCCGTTTGTGGTGATATTGACATTCATTCCTTCCTGTTCGGCAACATTCAGAATATCTTCAATATGAGGGTGAAGAAAAGGTTCTCCCAACACATGCAGATAAATATAATTGGTATAAGGTTTGATTTTCCGGACGATTGTGTGAAAATCTTTCACCGGCATAAATTTGAGCGGTTGACTTGTAGTAAAACAAAAGCTGCAGTGGAAATTGCAGCTGTTGGTGATTTCAATGTAAATTTTTTTGAACATGAGCTGTTCAGTTCATTTGAAATCGATAATGTCATGAATTGACAAAATGCCGACTACCGTTGAAGAAGAGTCGTTTTCCATAACTGCCAGATTGGTAATGTTGTTTTCGTCCATAATTTCCAAAGCTTCGCTAAGCATTTCATTCTGAGCAATTTTCTTAAATCCATGTGTCATAAATTCCTGAGCAGTCAGATTTTTTAAATCGTCGAATCGTTGAATAGCACGTCGAATATCTCCGTCGGTAATGATGCCTACGGCCTGTTCGTTGCCATCATATACCATTGTCATTCCCAGTCGTTTGTTGCTCACTTCATAAATTACATCCTTAAAAAGAGTATGGGTATAAACTTTTGGAATATTTCGGCTCATTTCGTCTTTAACCCGTGCCAGTAATTGGCGTCCCAATGCTCCTCCGGGATGATAAAGTGCATAATTTTCCGCCTTGAAGTTTCTTCTTTCCATCAAGCATATTGTCAGCGCATCGCCCATAACCAGCGTTGCGGTAGTAGAAGTTGTGGGTGCCAGTCCCAAAGGACAGGCTTCGCGCTCAATGCCGGTATTGATTACCAATGAAGCTTCTCGAGCCAGTGGAGATTTCGGGTTCCCGGTCATGGCAATAATGGTGCAGCCGATTTTTTTCAGTGGAGTAATCAGGTTGACAATTTCTGGAGAACTTCCGCTGTTGGAAATCAAAAGAGCGATGTCGTTTCTGTCAATCATTCCCAAATCGCCGTGCATGGCTTCTGCGGCGTTTATGAAAATGGTTTGCGTACCGGTAGAGGCCAGAGAAGAAGCAATTTTATGTCCAATGATACCCGTTTTTCCTATTCCTAAAATTACCAGTTTTCCCTTGCAGTTGTAAATCAACTCTACAGCCCGGTTAATTTCAGGTCCAATTTTTTCGGCCAATTTTTGAAGTTCCGATATTTCCTGTTCAAAAATTTCTTTACTCCTTTTTACAAAATCCATGATTTTAATATGTCAACAGTAATTTTTTAGAATATATTCCACAAATTCCCGCACACAGCCTTGTCCACCTTTTGCTTTCATTTGAATAATTCCCGGCACGCTTTTTATCAGTTCCATTGCATCGGCAGGACATGCAGCCAAACCAACCGAGCACAACAATTCGTAACAATTCACATCATCGCCAATATAGGCTGTTTGCTGCAAACTAATGCCTTCTTTTTCGCAAATCTCCAATGCTGCAGCCAATTTTCCTCCGTTTTTTCTGCCCTTGTACAGGTAATCGAGCTGAAGTTTGTTGTATCGCATTTCTGCAATTTTGTTGTCTTCGGAAGTAACAATGCCAACTTTTATTCCTTTTGACTGTAAAATTTTTAAACCCATACCATCGCGGGTGTGAAATTTTTTCAATTCGTCGCCAAATTCGGAATAATACATGCCGCCATCTGTCATTACTCCATCTATATCGGAGAGCAACAACTTGATTTTTTGTTTTTCATTCTGAGGCAACTGTACTTTTTCAACTGGTTGATTCACCATTTCTTTTTCGGAAAGGTTTTTCGTAACATTGTCAATTAAAATGGCTTGCTGTAAGATATTACGAACGTCGGAAAGATAAAGTTGATTCGGGCCATCGGAAATTGCATAATCGGGTTGAGGATGAACTTCGGCAAAAACTGCATCCACGCCGACAGCCAGTGCCGCCCGCATCAAATAAGGAACCATTTCTCTGTTTCCTCCTGTTGAATTTCCCTGCCCTCCGGGCTTTTGTACGGAATGGGTGGCGTCGAAAACTATAGGGAAACCATATTTTCGCATTTCTACCAATCCGGTCATATCCACCACCAAATTATTGTATCCAAAGGAAGAACCGCGCTCACAAAGCAGAATTTTGTCATTTCCTGCTTCCAACATTTTATCCACCACATTTTTCATGTCCCAGGGGGCCATGAACTGACCTTTTTTTATGTTTACAATTTTTCCGGTTTTGGCGGCAGCTATCAAAAGGTCGGTTTGTCGGGAAAGAAAAGCAGGAATTTGCAGCACATCCACAACGTCGGCAACAGGTTGGCATTGCCAAGTTTCGTGAACATCGGTCAGTACGGGAAGTTGAAATTCATTTTTTACTTTTTGTAAAATTTCAAGTCCGCGCTCCATACCAACGCCACGAGCCGATTTCAATGAAGTCCGATTGGCTTTGTCGAAAGAAGATTTAAAAATCAAATGGATACCCAATTCGTGGCATATTTCTTTCAGCGTTCCGGCCACTTCCATAGTCATGGCTTCCGATTCAATGGCGCAAGGCCCGGCTATGAGCACAAAGCGACCGCCATCGCCTATATCAAACTGATGAAGAACATTTATTTTTTTTGTTTCAATCATGAAACCGTAAGTTTGATTTTTTAAAAAGGAAGATTATTGTTTAAATTGATAAACTTTTATCCAGTCCACTTCCAAAACACCTTTATCGCCCTTTTCCTTTTCGGGAATAAATGAACTGAGTGCCAAATACAACTCTTCATCCGGGATATTTCTTACCGTTCGGTACACTTCGTAATTGTTAATCATCCAAATCAGTTCCTTTTCTGTCCACACTAAACTGTAAATATAAAATTCGGAAGGATGAATTCCCTTGATTTTGGTTCCATCCATTTCATTTTTTGAAGCATTACCGACATTGATGTATTTTCCGTCGAAATGGAAGATATTGATGTGTGGCAACATTTCATCACCACCCAGCCAGAAAGCATGATGTATCTTCCCGCTGCAACGAAGTTTTGCCCTGAACATTCCGTATTTTTGGCGGAAAGAGTCATCCGTCTGAATAATATCGGAAGTATAATCGAAATCCTTCATTATAAATCCTTTGTGAATATCCCAAGCGCGAGCGGTAACTTTTTCTTCTTTTGTAAAAATTTTCAGATGACCATCAGAAACCGTTACATTTTTGCCTGAATTGTTGGCTTGCTTTTCGTTGGCAAAAGAGTGATCGCCGATAAGCTGAGGGCTTTTATAATGGAAACCATAGTTCCATCGAGAGCTGTCAAGCGTATTCCAATCGAAATTTTCTTCAAATGTCAGTTCCAGTGAACGAAATATTCCGAATCTTTCGGGATTTTCGTTTTCGTAGTAAATAATATCCGGATTTTTTCGGAGTTGGTGATGACGACGCTGAAGGGCGTATTCTTTTGTGGTGTGCCATCTGTCGGGGTTGGCCCAAAAATCGTTCGATTTTTTGAATTCGGGTGAATTTACTTTTTCTTTCAGCTCATCGTATTCTTTTACCACGAAAGAGTCATGATAACGAACAAAATTTTTGTATTCTTTGGAATGTTCAAACTGTTTGAATTTTTTTAATTCTTCCGAAGCTTTAATTTTTTTTCGGTTGCCCAAGTCCAGATAATTGGAAGTTTCCTTGAATTTCAAAAAGTCGTTCAGTTCTTTCGATTCCAGTGTTTTAAAGTATTGCTGCAGTGAATGCGAATTTTGAAGTTTTTTGTATTCTGAACTCAGTCGATATTCTTCCGTATCCTTGTATTTTCTGTTTTTCAGAATTTTTTTGTTTTCCTGAAATTTTGGAGAACTAATGACTTTGGATAATTGCTTGTATTCTGCAAGTTCTGCCGATCTTCCTATTTCGTTGTAACGTTGCAACGATTGAACACGTTCGTTTTCACTTTTTTCAAATTTACCGGTAGGAGTGATTTTCCTAAAAAACTTATTCCCAAATAGAGCCATATTAATATGTATTTCAGTTTTTTAATGAAAGTGATTGGAGAAATCCCTTGCATTGATTGATGTTATCAACAAAGACAGGTCGATAATTTTCCATCTCAGGCAAAAATTGTTCGGTTTTCATTCTGTTTATTTGTCTGATAAAATCATCAAAGAAATTTTGCTCATTTACTACCACTATCGGTTTGTGATGTTCTCCAACCACACCGGAAGCAATTACATCCATCATTTCGTCGAAAGTTCCATAACTTCCCGGTAGAGCAACGAAAACATCAGCCAATTGTTTCATTTTGTTTTTTCTCTCGCTTAAGTCTCCTACAACGATGAGTTCTGTGGGTAATGTACTCTGGCGATGCATTCTGATAATAGGCTGAGCAATGACGCCAATAATTTTTCCTCTTTTTTCGGTAGCTCCCAATGCTATGTCATCCATTGTTCCTCCTGTGGAACCTCCATATACAAGAGTAAAACCGCTTTCGGCAATAAATTGGCCCAGCAGAAAAGCAGCTTGTTTGTAAACAGGTTGAATTTGATTACTGGAAGAACAAAATACGGCAACATTCATTTAATTTCTTTTTTTCAAGCGTTCACAGCTTGTTTATATAAAATTTTTCCTTCCACTTTGAAGTGTTTTAAAGTGGAAGGAAATTTTGAAAAGACTGTTATGCGTCGATATTGGCGTAAGTGGCATTTTGTTCGATAAACTGTCGCCGCGGCAACACGTCGTCTCCCATAAGCATTGAAAAAACATGATCGGCCGAAGCGGCATTTTCAATGGTTACCTGCCGAAGTGTACGTTTTTCAGGATTCATGGTTGTTTCCCAAAGTTGCGTTTCGTTCATTTCACCCAAACCTTTGTAACGCTGAACATGTATAGAACCTTCCTGACCATTTCCGTATTTTTCTATAAAAGCCTGACGTTGCTGTTCTGTCCAGCAATACTCTTCTATTTTTCCTTTTTTGCAAAGGTAGAGCGGAGGTGTAGCGATATAAAGATAACCTTGTTCGATCAGTTCTTTCATGTGTCGGAAGAAAAAGGTCATAATCAACGTGGCAATATGGCTCCCATCCACATCAGCATCGGTCATAATTATGATTTTATGATATCGAAGTTTACTGATGTTCAAAGCCTTGCTGTCGTCTTCTGTTCCTATAGTAACGCCCAAAGCAGTATATATATTGCGTATTTCTTCACTTTCCAGCACTTTGTGTTGCATGGCTTTTTCCACATTCAAAATTTTTCCCCTCAGCGGCAAAATAGCTTGAAATTGACGGCTACGTCCTTGTTTTGCTGTTCCGCCGGCCGAATCTCCTTCGACAAGGAACAATTCACATTTGGCAGGATCTCTTTCTACACAGTCGGCAAGTTTTCCAGGTAGTCCTCCACCCGAAAGGGGCGATTTGCGCTGAACCATTTCGCGTGCTTTGCGAGCTGCATTTCGAGCTGTGGCAGCGAGAATCACTTTTTCAACAATCATTCGGGCTGCTTTTGGATTTTCTTCGAGATAGGTACTCAAAGCTTCTCCAACAGCCATATCCACTGCTCCCATTACTTCGTTGTTGCCAAGCTTGGTTTTTGTTTGTCCTTCAAACTGAGGTTCTGCAACTTTTATCGAAATGACAGCTGTCAGTCCTTCACGAAAGTCATCGCCACTGATTTCAATTTTAACCTTATCGAGCATTTTGCTTTCTTCGGCATATTTTTTCAGCGTTCTGGTCAGTCCTCTTCGGAAACCGGCCAAATGCGTTCCTCCTTCAATGGTGTTGATGTTGTTCACATAAGAGTGAATGTTTTCATTGTAGGAAGTATTGTAAGTCATGGCGATTTCTACCGGAATGCCATTTTTTTCGTTGCTGATGTGAATAATGTCATCAATCAGTTTTTCACGAGCCTCGTCAATATAGCTGACAAACTCCTTGAGTCCTTCTTTGGAATAGAAAACTTCTTTCCTGAAACTTCCATCTTCTTCCACTGTTCTCTCATCGACAAGTGTCAATCGAATACCGGCATTCAAGAAAGCCAACTCGCGAAGCCGGTCGGCGATGATGTCGTATTTGTAAACGACTTCCGTGAAAATCGTATCATCCGGCATAAAAGTAGTTGATGTGCCTGTTGTAGAAGTAGTTCCAATTTCCCTTACGGGGAATTTGGGAATACCGCGTTCATATTCCTGTTCGTAAATTTTACCGTTTCTTGCAACTTCCACGCGCATAAACGACGAAAGTGCATTTACACAGGATACTCCCACGCCATGCAAACCTCCTGAAACTTTGTAACTTCCCTTGTCAAATTTTCCTCCGGCGTGAAGTACCGTCATTACAACTTCCAATGCCGATTTTCCTTCTTTTTCGTGAAAATCGACCGGGATACCACGTCCGTTATCGGTTACGGTAATGGAATTGTCCGGATGGATGGTAACTTGAATATCATCACAATGTCCTGCCATCGCTTCGTCGATAGAATTATCTACCACTTCATAAACCAAATGATGTAATCCTTTGATGCCTATGTCCCCAATATACATGGCAGGACGTTTGCGTACAGCTTCGAGTCCTTCGAGGACTTGAATACTGCTGGCATCATATTCGGCAATAGCATTTAACTTTTCTTCTGTAATCATTTCTATATAGTTAATTTTATTTTTTTCTCTATTAATAAGCCATTTTTCAACCGAAAAAAGTGTTTTGAAAAAACATACAAATTTAATAAAAATATTTGAGATAACCTCGTTTTTTGAGCGAAATATACAACATCTCATCACTATTTCAGAATCTCAAAATCCCGATTTAATAAAGTTTTTTGAACATTTTAACGACATGCTTTTTCTTCTCGATTATTGAATAAATTTATCACGAAAAATGGAATGCTTGTTGTCGACAGCAGTCAATATTTTTGTCCATGTTTCTCAAAAAAAGGCTAACTTTGCAGTCGATTTTTAATTAAAAAAGACATGGAGATAGAACTCAATCAACTTTGCCTTTCGGTATGTGAAATTGCCCGATCGGCGGGAAAGATGATCGCCGACGAACGGAAAAGATTTGATGACAGCAAAGTGGAATACAAAGGTTTACATGATTTGGTGAGCTATGTTGACAAAAATTCGGAAAAGCTGATTGTCAGCCAACTTGAAAAACTTTTGCCTGAAGCCGGTTTTTTAGCGGAAGAGGGTACAACATCGAAAGAAGGAGAGCGTTACAACTGGATTATAGATCCGTTGGATGGTACGACCAATTTTGTTCAGGGTGTTCCTGTTTTTGCCGTAAGTATTGGCTTACATGAAGCCAATGAAATGGTTCTTGGGGTGGTTTACGAAATAGGAAGAGATGAATGTTTTTATGCATGGAAAGGAGGTGGAGCTTTTCTCAACGGTAGAGCCATCCATGTTTCTGAACGCGATAATATTCAGGATGCATTGCTCGCTACCGGTTTCCCTTATTCGGAGTTCAGCCGGCTAAACGAATACATGGAATTTCTAAAGTGGGCCGTAACAAATTCACGTGGGGTTCGCCGGCTCGGTTCGGCTGCCACTGATTTGGCTTATGTAGCTTGCGGCCGATTCGAAGCTTTTTGGGAATACAATCTTAAGGCTTGGGATGTAGCTGCTGGTTCAATTATTGTGAAGGAAGCAGGCGGAACAGTTACCGATTTTTCAGGAAAAAACAATTTTTTGTTTGAGAAGGAGATCGTAGCTACCAATCAAAAACTGAAACAGCTTTTTCTTGACAAGCTGAAAGAAATGATGTTTTAAATGCACTGCTAAACTTTTAGTTTGGTTTTAGCAATAAAGGAATCTGTAAAAAACTCTTATTATGATTATCAATGAACGCAATACACGTCGCGAACGCTTAATGCAAGCGGCCAATGCCATGATGACAGCTGCCCGTACGGCTCCCAAAGGTAAAGGATACGATATAATTGAGATAGCGGTCATTACTGATGAAACTATCGTGGAATTGTCAAATGCCATGTTCGAGTACAGTCAACAATCCGGATTGAAATTTATTACGCGCGATGCCGAAAATATTCTGAAATCGGAAGTAATTTTATTAATTGGCACCCGCCAACAAAATCAGAATTTGAATTGTGGTTACTGTGGTTTCGATACATGTGCCGAAAAGAATAGTCAACCGAACATTCCTTGTGCTTTGAACACGGTAGATGTAGGTATTGCTATTGGCTCGGCTTGTGCTGTAGCTGCTGACCTGAAAGTCGATACACGTGTAATGTTTTCTGTCGGAAGAGTGGCGAAAGAAATGGGTCTGTTGCCCGGATGCAGTTCCATTTTCGGAATTCCTCTCAGTTGTTCGTCCAAAAATCCATTTTTCGACCGTATTTCCAAAACACCGGCTCCTAAATAATTATCTAAAATAATGACTCAGTCCAAAGACAAACTCTGGACAGCAAGTTTTATCAGCATTTGTGTTGCCAACTTTATGCTGTTTTTTGCATTTTACCTCTTGCTGCCCATACTTCCACTTTATTTGATGGAAAATTTCCAAGCCAGCAAATCGCTTGTTGGCATCATTTTGTCCAGTTATACGATAGCAGCTTTGCTCATTCGACCTATAGCCGGTTTTTTGCTGGATATGTTTCAACGGCGCCCCATTTATCTGTTGGCTTATTTTCTTTTTTCGCTCTGTTTTATAGGTTATCCGCTGGCCAATTTCTTGAATTTCTTTTTGTCCCTACGTATTGTTCACGGATTGTGCTTCGGTATGGTATCCACAGCAGGTAATAGCTTTGTTATTGATATTATGCCTTCTTCGAGGAGAGGAGAAGGATTGGGTTATTTTGGCATTGCCAATAATTTGGCCATGTCGATTGGGCCAATGATTAGCTTGTTCTTACACGATTATTCTTCTTATCAAATGATTTTCGTTACATCCATTGCCAGCTCATTGATAGGCTTTGTTGTTGCTTCAACCGTAAAAGCCAAGAAAACCACAATTCCTACTATAAAAAAAGACAAGGAAGCGATTGTGTTGGACCGTTTTTTCCTCATAAAAGGTACTCATGCCGGCATTTGTTTGACATTAATGGGAATTCCTTATGGCATGTTGACCACTTATATAGCCATTTACGGGAAAGAAATCGGTATGTATTCGGGCATGGGCATCTTTTTTACTTTAATGGCCATTGGACTGATTTTTTCGAGATTTTTTGCCGGCAGGATGGTGGATAGAGGACATTTATTAAAAGTTATTACCGTTGGAACAATTATCTGTACGGTTTCCATTTTTGTTTTGCCTGCATTGAAAGATTTGTTTCTTCTTCAGCAAAATTTTTCCATGATTTTGTTTTATGTGGTGGCCGTTTTTCTCGGTTTGGGTTATGGAATGCTATTTCCCGCTTACAATACTTTGTTTGTCAACTTAGCGCCTCACAATCGCCGGGCAACGGCAAGTTCCACATTCCTGACTACTTGGGATGTTGGAATAGGACTGGGTTTGATTATTGGAGGAAAACTTGGCGATACGCATGGCGGTTTACCGCTTTCTTTCCTGGTGGGAGGCATTATAGCAGTAATTTCTATTGTTTATTTTATCAAAATAACCATTCCTCACTACGAAAAGAATAAACTAATTTCATAGCTCATTTATATTTCAAAGGTTTATCTGTTTTTTGCTCTAATATACTGTTTTGGCCATTCTGTTTCTTCTTTCAAACTTTGGGCACAATTGAGAGCGAAATAGGGATTCCGAAGCAACTCTCTGCCCAAAAGCACCATATCGGCTTTTTCATTCTGAAGAATATCCTGAATTTCTTCAGGTTTGGTAATAAGTCCTACGGCAGCTGTTAAAATTCCGGTTTTGCGAATTTGCTCCGAAAAGGGCACTTGGTAGCAAGGCGCCAAAGGAATTCTGGCATGTTCGACATTTCCACCGGAAGAGCAATCAATCAGATCAACGCCTTTTTCATAAAGAATTTTGCAAAGAGCTGTCGTTTCTTGAATATTCCACCCATTTTCAACCCAATCGGTTGCCGAAAGTCTGACAAATAAAGGTAAATTTTTTGGCCAAACAGACTGTACGGCTGTAAGAACTTCGAACAAAAAGCGAATTCGGTTGTCAAAACAGCCGCCATATTCGTCAGTACGAAAGTTGCTAATGGGCGAAAGGAATTGATGAATAAGGTAACCGTGAGCAGCATGAATTTCCAATACATCGAATCCTGCTTTAAGAGCTCTCACTGCAGCATCTTTGAATTGATTGACCACCTCCTGTATTTCGGACTTGGTCAATTCGTGTGGTGGAAATTCTTCGGAACGAAAAGGGATAGCTGAAGGCGCAACAGTTTCCCAGCCGCCTTCATCAATGGAAAGTTGTTTTTCGCCCTTGAAAGGAGATGAGTGGGCGGCTTTTCTTCCTGCATGAGCGATTTGAATTCCTGCTTTTGCCCCTTGTTGATGAACAAAATCAACAATTTTTTTCAATGGCTCGATTTGTTCATCTTTCCACAACCCCAAATCATCTGGTGTGATACGTCCGATAGGACTGACGCCGGTAGCTTCAACGATAATCAGTGCTGTTCCGCCAACAGCACGGCTTCCGTAATGTACCAGATGCCAGTCGTTGGCAAATCCATCTTGTGCCGAATATTGGCACATTGGCGACATGCCGAGCCGATTTTTAAAAGTTATATCTTTAATAGTGAAAGGTTGAAAGATTTTTGTCATGCTGAAAAAATTTTAGAAACATACTTTTTATGTGTTCCAATGAAGAATTTTGTTGCAAATTAATTTTTTATGTTAAGCTTGCCGAGTTGGAGTTTCAGACTCCACATTTTCGAGCTCCAATTTGTCCTTTTCTTCTTTAATGATGACCGACAGCAAAATGGAAATGCCCAATGTGCCGATAATTACCGCAAGCGAAATCCATGAATGTTGCGAGAAAAATATACCGATGGAAGGAAACGCGCTGAGTAACATTTTTGCCCCAATGAAGAAAAGGATAAAACTTACTCCATGTTTTAGGAAGCGGAAAATACTGATGATCCCTTTCAAGGCAAAAAACAGAGAAATTAAACCCATAACGGCAAAAACGTTGGAGGAGATGGCCAGAAAATTTTCCTCCGATGGAGAAAGAATATTCAGACTCCCTTCCTTAATTACGCCAATGATGGCTGGGATGGAATCCACAGCAAACAAAATATCGGTAGAACCAATAACGAGCAGTGCCAGAAAAATGTTGGTAATATGTCTTTTGCCATTAATTTTGGTGAAAAAATAAGGAGAATGTACATCGGGATCGACCGGGAACAATTTCGAAGCTCCCTTATATAATATGTTGGATTCGGGATGTACTTGTTCTTCGTCGTTGGAAACAAGCATTTTATATGCCGTAAACAGAAGAATGATGCCAAATAAATAGATGATCCATTCAAATTTCTCAACCAATTCCATGCCAACCAAGATGAACAGAATTCGGAGAAAAATAGAAATCATAATTCCTATTTTCAGCAGTTTGGGTTGATTGTCTTCGCTTATCCCCATCATGGTGAAAATCATCAGAAAAACAAAAAGATTATCGACTGAAAGTGAATATTCCGTCAAGTACCCCGAAATGAATTTGACCATCATGATGGGCCCTGTTTTTTGGGTACTGAAAGGATTTTGAGGAAAGAAAAAATAAAGCGAAACACCGAAAAGCAAAGCCACAGAAATCCAAACAGCAGTCCATGAAAGCGATTCCTTGATACTGATGTTGCCTTTTCTATGTTCGGTAACAAATAAATCGATAGAGTAAACTATGACAAAAATTGTAATAAAAACAAGCCAATATACAGTAACCGCATCCATAAAATTATAGAATATTTATTTAAAATATTATTTATATGTTTGATAAACAATATGTTGTGTTGAGTCCCTGTTCTAAAAACGTATGCGAATTTAATAAAATTCCTTTACACCTGCTAAATTTTTTTCAAGCAAATTTTTGTTGAATACTCAAGATAAAAAAATCAAAATTCTTTCCATCACAATTAAAGCAGAAAACAATTTTTTCATTTCTTTTGTTTTAAAAAAAATGCTTTTTTGATAGTTGATACTTTTCCTGTCCGAAAGGCTTTGACGGGATTGTTGAAAAAGAGATTTATACGATTTCTCGACAAATAAATTAAAGTTTTCAGGTAAAAACTTTTATCTTTGCACAAAATCAATCATTACATTACTTTTACTAATGCTCAAACAACAATTACAACAAAAGCTTCAACAGAAACTTTCACCGGCACAGATTCAGGTCATCAAAATGCTCGAAATTCCAACGCTGGAGCTCGAAGAACGTATTCGTCAGGAATTGGAAGAAAATCCGGTATTGGAAGTTGGTGCAGAGCCTGAGGAAGAAGATAAGAAAGAACAGGACGACTTTGGGGAAGATTATGAGGAATCGGGAAATGAAGATTCGGAAAACAATGATGAAATAGATTTCGAGGAATATATTTCGGATGATGACATCCCCGATTATAAGCTTCGTTCGAACAACATATCGAAGGATGAAAAATATGAAGAAATTCCTTTTTCGGTAGGTTCAACTTTTCATGATTTTTTGATAGAGCAGTTGAATCTTGTTCCGCTTTCGGAAAGGGAAAAAATTTTGGCTGAATTTGTTATAGGCAATATTGATGAAGAAGGTTATTTGCGTCGAACACCTGAGGCTTTGGCTGATGATATTGCTTTTCAGGCCAATATGGAAGCAGATGAAAAGGAAATAAAAAAAATCGTTAAAATCATTCAACAATTCGACCCTGCAGGAGTAGGGGCTTCCACTTTGCAGGAATGCTTGCTGCTGCAGCTGGAAAGAAAAAAGCCGGAGAAGGAAATTGAGTTGGCAAAGCGCATAGTTCAGGACTATTTCGAGGAATTTTCAAAAAAACATTTCGATAAAATTCTCAGTGGACTTGAAATGGACAGCGATTCTTTAAAAAAAGCCGTCAACGAAATCATACATCTGAATCCAAAACCGGGCAATGCTTGGGGAGATAATTTCCTCGAAAAAAGCATGTCGACAATTGTCCCCGATTTTATTGTTGAAAACAACGATGGAGAACTGATTGTACATCTTAACAACAGCAATATTCCCGATTTACGTGTCAACAGCGCTTATACCGAGATGTTTCAGGACTACACCTCCAACAAGGAAAACCAAACGCCTCAGATGAAGGAAGCTATTCTGTTTGTAAAACAAAAAATCGATTCGGCCCGATGGTTTATCGATGCCATTAAACAGCGACAGCAAACACTATTGGCTACTATGACTGCCATTGTCGAATTTCAAAGGGATTTTTTCGTCGAAGGAGACGAAACTTACCTGAAACCAATGATACTTAAAGATATAGCCGATCGTACCGGCTATGATATTTCGACCATTTCAAGAGTTAGCAACAGCAAATACGTGCAAACGGAATTTGGCGTCTTTCCATTGAAATATTTCTTTTCTGAAGCTATGACCAACGATGCCGGCGAAGAGATTTCTACACGCGAAATAAAGAAAATTCTTCAGGAATGTGTCGAAAACGAAGACAAACGTAATCCCTTGAACGACGAAATGTTGGCCGAAGTACTCAAGCAGAAAGGATATATTATTGCCCGCCGTACTGTGGCAAAGTACCGCGAACAGTTGAATATTCCCGTTGCCCGTCTGAGAAAAGAAATTTAGATAAATTGTTTTTACATACGAAATCAATCAAACTAAAAATATAAAGATGAAAATACTGTATAAAATTATTTCGATTATTTTCCAGCCTTTGCTGTTGCCAACTTATGGCATATTGCTGATGGTGCAGATTCCTGTTTTTGCAAGTCTTCCGATGCAGTGGAAGGCTATTATCGTAGGAGGAACTTTTTTGTTTACCGCTTTGTTGCCGGCTATTCCTGTTGTGGTGATGTATTTTAGAAAGGAAGTGAGCGATTTGTTTATTTCCAAACGCGAAGAAAGAACGCTTCCGTATCTGTTTTCCTTTTTGGCTTATGTCTTCTGGACTCTTTTTTTAATACGCACCATGCACTTGCCCATGTTTATTGCAGGGTTGGGTATCGGTTCTTCCGTTTCCGTTCTTCTCATCACTTTTATTAATATTAAGTGGAAAATCAGTGCCCATCTTGCAAGTTTGGGTGGACTGGCTGGTGGCATTTTCGGAATTTGCTATCGGTTTGCCATCAATCCGGTTTGGCTTTTTGTTCTGATATTTTTAGTTGCCGCTCTTTCCGCTACTTCCAGAGTTGCTTTGAAGGCTCATACGCCTTTACAAACTTTGGCAGGCTTTGCATTGGGTTTTGTTTGCGTATTTCTGCCTGTAATGTTGTTGTAAGAATTAAAACTTAATTGCTACAATTGCTCGAAAAGAGCGTCCGGGCATCGGAAATCCTCTGACGATTTCATAATTTTTGTTCAGGAAATTGTTTATTTCCAATTGAAGAGAATAGGAAGTTCGAGAAGTTTTAAAATTTCGTGAAAGCGACAAATTGTGATCTGCATAGCCCGGCAAACGATTGGAAGCAAAATTTTGAAACAAAGAATAGCGATGCCCTGACCAAATAAAGGAATAGGAGAGGTTAAAACACGGCATTTCCAATGCAGCTTTTCCCGAACCTGAAATTCTTGGCGTGTATGGAATTTGGTGCTTGTAATCATCTTCGTTTGGGTCGGTTACGTTTAGTGCACGTTGGTAGGTATAGGAAGCGCCCAACACGAGTCCGATATTTTTTATTAACGAAATACCGCTTTCTGCCGTCAGATCCAATCCGTCCACAGAAACTTTTCCACAATTCTTCATTGTCCAGTTAAAAAGATCCTTGTTCGGGAAAGCCACAATTTTGTTGGTAATTTGATTGTGATAAGCATCCAATGTTACCGAAAACAATGAAATCCTTTCTGTCGAAAAGTTGTAGGTAATACCTGCATTGAACTGTTGTGCATTTTCAGGCTTCAAATTTCTGTTACCAACATAAGTATAATAAAGATCGTTAAATGTAGGCAATCTGAAATTGTTTTTGTAAAAACAGCGAAAACGGAAGTCATACGGTTCAAATGGTTGAATGGTAAAACTGAAAAACGGAGAAACATGTTGGCGGTTTTCAGGTGTTTCCCCTTTTTTTACCGATTCTTTTACAATGGTTCCCAGACAACCTGCCGTTGCCAACCATTGATTGGAAACATATTTGGCATTGAAAACCGACAAAACGGTATTTCGTTTCGGATAGGCAAAGTCTTGTAAATTGGCTTCCATTGTATTCAAAGAGTAATCTGTGGAAACCGAGAAAGACAATTTTTCAAAAGCTTTAAAAAGCAACGAGGCAGAAAAATAATACTCCTCTTGCAAATAGATGTTGTCTATTTTTCCATCCGAATTATTGTAGCTCGGATCCATGTAATGCAGGTACCCGTTGTGATACTTGACATTGGTTTGAAACGACCATAATGGGGAAAAATGTTTTTCGAAATGAGCTTGCGAAAAAAACGTTCTGTCATTACTCCTTTGATGGTTGGTGTTTTCATCCAAGTAATAAATTACGGCTCCCGGCAAACCTCTTCTCGATTCGTAATAGTAGGTTTTCAGATAGGCTGATTCATTTTGTGCAAAGTTAGCGTAGATGGTAGCTTCCAGCCGTAAAGTTGCCACATCGGTGTTTTTTCTGGTTTCAGTCGAAGAACTGTCGCCTTTTTGTGTACCGTAAGTCAGCCGGTATGGGTATTCTCCATTTGCCGAAAGCCATTCTCCACTCATAATGGCAGAAAAATTTCGATTTATTTTCGTTTCGAGTAGAAGAGAAGGATTGGACAGACCAAAAGAACCAGCTTTCAGGGCAATTTTTCCTTTCAATTTTTCTTTTTCACCAAATGATGGTTTAAGCGTTCGAATATTCAATACGGACGAAGATGCAAAAAAGCGAGCCGGGAGGAAAATATTGTCGCTTTGTCCATTATTCAGCGAAAGCATGTCCACATTGTCGAGCGAAAATCGCCCAAGATCAATTTGTCCTGTCTGACAGTCGGTTAACGTTATTCCATCATAACTCACCGCTGTATGTTCGGCACCAAAACTCCTGACCGATACGGTTTTCAAGCCGCCAATTCCTCCATAATCCTTTACGTTGACGCCCGAGAAATATTTTATGGCATCTGAAACCTGAAGGGCATTCAGATTTTCAATTTTTCTGGCCGAAAGAATTTGCATGGGAGTAATAGAACGAACTTCGCTCTGTTGATACTTTTCGGAGACGATAATTTCGGGAAGGGAATAAATTTTCGTGGTATCCTTTTCGGTTGGAATTTCTCCATAACTTGTTGTCGAAAAGAGCGAAAGGCAACAAAAGATTACTGTAAATTTTCCCAAATGTCTCGACATAAGCTATTTTGATAAACTTAACAACAGCCTTGCGGAAAGAAAATCAATATGAACAAAAATGTGCAGATTGTTAAAGCTCTTTCCTCGAAAGCTTTTCACTGAATAAAAGCATGGCAGGTCTTCTGGCTTACTCTTTTTTTGAACGCCTTCCCGTCAACGGAGAATGGAAAAAATACAAAGCTATTTTTTCCCCTTACTCCTTAAACAGTGGCAAAAGTATTGTTCAAAAAAATCAAAAAGAGTTTACAGCAGCGGGACTGCAGCCGATTTTCACGGCTTTCCCTTTTCATCAATTTACCGGATACGGTTTATTGAAACCAATGCTTCGACAAAGATAAGTTTTTTTTGATACAAATTGAATTTTCCGATGATGAATATTTGAAAAGTAGATTGAGAATCAAAGTTTTAATGATGTTAAACTTTTTTTATTAACGTTTCGACAAATCATTGTAAAGCATTTGAAGATAGGCTTCACCTTTTTTCTTGTTGGCATTCGGTTGTCCCGAATTCCAAAGCACTTTGTTTGTACTGCAGTCAAAGACGTAATGATTTTCAGGGGTTAAAAAACCAAAACCGTTAGGGAACGTGTAAAAAGCAAAATGGGGAGAAGCCGGATTCAGGATATTTTTGCTGAACGTAAAATCCTGATGCGGTAATTCAAGTTGATAAAGTAGCGTAGCTGCAATATCTATTTGGGACGCATACGTATCAATTTTCATCGGCGATTTTACCGCACCGCCAATAATGAGCAGCGGAATTTGATACCTTTCAACCGAAGAAAGTAGAATATTTTTTGGATAATGCATGGCATGGTCCGGCACAAGAACCAAAACAGTATTTTCCCAGTATTTGGTTTTTCTGAATTCGTCAACAAATGCGCCCAAACAACTATCGGTATATTGAACCGAATTTAAATAGGGATCGCTGTTTTTTTGAAAGGGGACATCGAAGGGTTCGTGGCTGCTGAGTGTCTGAAGAATTTTCATAAAGGGTTCCTTTTGTTCTTTTTTCAAATCACTGGCTAAACGCTGAAAAACGATGTGATCGTGCGCACCCCATTTCGTTGTCCTGTCTTTGAGCGGAAAATCTTTGTCAACAACCATTTTGTCGATGCCTTGAGCAATCAGGTAAGCTCTCATGTTGGTGAAGTCCACATCGCCTCCGTAGTAGTATTCCAAATCGTAACCTGCAGTTTTCAAAGTTTTGGGAATGGAAGGCAAAGACTGGCTTTTCTTGGGATATTTCATAATGGAAGTTGTGGGCTGAGCCGGATAGCCGCTGAAAATGGAAATCAGTCCGCGATCGGTACGAAAACTGTTTGCATAAAAGTTGGTAAACAGGATGCCTTCATTGCAAAATTCATTCATGCGTACCGCAATTCCGGGAAAACCTCCCAGCGGCTCAAGGTCTTTGGACATGAAACTTTCCAACACCACAAAAATAACATTTGGTTTCGGGCTAGTAAATAATGCAGGTAATTTTTCTTGTTCCGGCTGGTCGATTAAATTATTGAATTCTTTTTGAGCCTCTTCTTCAGACATGAAACGGTATTGTTTGTCAAAATTTTGTGTTTTGAATGCCGATTCCAAAAAATTGAACATGGGATTAATGGCAGCATGATTCAACTCATTTTTAGGGCTGAAATAAACTTTGCTCACATTCATGGTGGAAACGTTAAACCCGCCTCTGATAGGAATAAACAGCAAACAGGTGAACAAAAATATCAAGCCGGCTGTAGAAAGTTTGTTTTTGAGCTGTTTGGGTTTTTTGTTGGTTTTGATAAGCAAGAAGTAAAAAATTGCGTACAAGGTTAGAGCAATCAGAATGATAGCCAATAGTCCGACAACGATCATCCAAATATCGATGCTTGCCAATGCTTCTTTCGGCCATTTCATGTAAAACAATACAGTGGAATCGAGACGAAAACCCCAAAAAGGATACAAAGCGGCGTCAACCACAAAAACAACAGAAATGATAAACGAAATAAGACCGAAATATATTTTTTGAAAGCATTCGTGAACCGAAGGTTTTGCCCATAACGAAATAATTAAGAAAATTCCCGGTAAAATAGTGAGATAAGCCGACATGGATGCATCCAGCTTTATTCCGTGTAGAATGATTTGTATTAAATCATGAAAATTTATATTGCTGTAAATTTGATGATTGTAAAGAATGAAAAATGGTTTTTGAAGGACGAAAATAAACAATATTAACAGATAAGTTTTAAAAAATTGAATAAGTTTCTGTACCATGAGAAATGATTGTTTTATCGATAAAAGAAATATTTGACCTTTTAAGAAAAATCGGACAAAGTTAAACGATTCCTTTCAAAAGAATAAAATATCGGAAGAAAATTTTTCTTGAATTTATAATAAATACAGCTCGTTAAATTATGAAAAATTCAACTTGAAGCTAAAAAATCTTTCGATATGAAATAAAAGAATTTAAAATTTATGTACCTTTGTGCTTTAGATTCAAAGGAAAAAACTTATAAACCAAAAATTTTTTAATGTAATTATGAAAAAGCATAATTTTAATGCGGGGCCATCGATATTACCTCGTGAAGTGATTGAGAAAACAGCACAAGCGGTATTGGATTTCAATGGTTCCGGATTGTCGATTTTGGAAATTAGCCATCGTTCTAAAGATTTTCAGGCAGTAATGGATGAAACTATTGCCCTTTTTAAAGAACTGTTGGAAATTCCTTCGGGTTATTCGGTAGTTTTTTTGGGAGGAGGCGCAAGTTTGCAATTTTGCATGGTTCCCTTCAACCTGCTTGAAAAGAAAGCTGCTTATTTGCTTACCGGTACTTGGGCAAGCAAGGCTTACAAGGAAGCTAAAGGTTTCGGAGAAGTAATAGAAGTTGCTTCTTCAAAAGATGCCAATTTCAGCTATATTCCAAAAAATTACGTGATCCCCTCAGACGTAGATTATTTTCATATTACAACCAATAATACAATTTTCGGAACCGAAATTTTGACCGACATCGATTCTCCGGTGCCTTTGGTTGCCGATATGTCATCCGATATTTTTTCTCGTCCTGTAGATGTTTCAAAATATGGTGTTATTTATGGAGGTGCACAGAAAAATCTGGGACCTGCAGGTTTGGCTTTTGCCATTGTAAAAGAAGAACTTCTGGGCAAAGTTTCTCGTCATATCCCCACTATGCTCGATTACCGAATTCATATAGAAAATGGTTCGATGTTCAATACGCCACCGGTTCTTCCCATTTACTCGGCACTCGAGACATTGCGCTGGTTGAAGGCAAATGGTGGTTTGGCAGCAATGGAAAAGAAAAATATTGCAAAAGCCGAATTGCTCTACAATGAAATCGACCGCAATAAATTGTTTGTTGGAACGGCAGCCAAAGAGGATCGTTCACGCATGAATGTTTGTTTCGTTATGAATCCTGAATATCAGGAGCTGGAAGCCGAATTTCTTAAGTTTGCTTCCGATCGTGGTATGGTAGGAATTAAAGGACATCGTTCTGTTGGCGGTTTCCGTGCTTCCATTTACAATGCACTTCCTATCGAAAGCGTTCAGGCATTGATTGACTGCATGCAGGAATTTGAAAAATTGCATTGATGCTTTTGGGAGCAACAGCTGTTTACAATTTTAACCATTAACATAAATAATTCTTCTTTGCTAAAAAGGAGAGAAAAAAGTTTGCTTATGAAAATACTTGTAGCTACCGATAAACCATTTGCCAAAGTGGCAGTGGATGGAATTCGGGCAGAAGTGGAAGCCGCAGGATACGAACTTGCCTTGCTCGAAAAATATACCGAAAAGCAACAGTTGCTTGATGCCGTGGCCGATGCCGATGCTTTGATTGTTCGCAGTGATATTGTAGATGCTGAAGTGATAAAGGCAGCCAAAAAATTGAAAATTGTTGTTCGGGCCGGAGCTGGTTACGATAATATTGACCTTGATGCGGCTACCCAGGCAAATATTTGTGTCATGAATACACCCGGACAAAATTCTAATGCAGTTGCCGAACTGGTTTTCGGACTGTTGATTTATGCTGTGCGCAATTTTTATAACGGGTCTTCAGGAACAGAGTTGAAAGGAAAAAAACTTGGTATTCATGCTTACGGAAATGTTGGCAGAAATGTGGCCAGAATAGCAAAAGGTTTCGACATGCAAATTTTTGCATATGATGCTTATTGTCCCGCTGAGGTTATTAAAAATGATGGCGTTACTCCACTCACTTCTGTTGAAGAGTTGTATGCTTCATGCGATATGGTTTCCATTCATATCCCCGCAACTCCCGAAACAAAAAAATCCATCAATGCTTCTTTGTTGGAGAAGTTGCCAAAAGGTGCAGTCATAGTTAATACGGCCCGCAAGGAAGTGATTAACGAAGAAGATTTGATAAATTACATGGAGTTGCGTAATGATATTAAATATGTTACCGACATTATGCCTGATCAGCATGCTGTTTTTGTCGAAAAATTTCCCGGACGTTATTTTTCGACACCCAAGAAAATGGGCGCTCAGACTGCCGAAGCAAATATCAATGCCGGCATTGCAGCCGCAAAGCAAATTGTGTCGTTCTTCAAAACGGGAGATGAACGTTTCCGGGTAAATAAATAAGCAATTCTTTGCTCTTTTTATTAAAACAAAGGCTGCTCCAACGAAATTGAGCAGCCTTTTCTGGTATAAACAATTTGTTTTCAGAATAATAGTTTTTTATGCAAATTAAAATTTCTTTCTCAGCTTTGCATTTTTAGCTGTCAATTGTACTTCCCTTTTTACAAAAATTGTTTTATCTTTGTAACCTGAATTTTTTATAACTTTACGAGAAAAACTGCAGCTAAATAAAATTTTCGTTAACATGTTTCATAACAGGCAAATAGCCAAAGATATATTTTACGTCGGCGTAAACGACAGGCAAAAAGCAAAATTTGAAAATCTCGTTCCTCTTTACAATGGAGTTTCCTATAATGCTTATTTGGTGTTGGATGAGAAAACGGCTTTGATAGACACGGTTGATATTCATTTTGGCGAAATGCTAGTTGAAAAAATTCAATCGCAACTACAGGGAAGAGATTTGAATTTTTTGATTATCAATCACATGGAACCTGACCATTCCGGATCCATTAGGTTATTGCGAAAATATTTCCCCAATCTTGTAATTGTTGGCAACGAAAGAACGCTTGACATGGTGGAGGGCTTTTATGGAATTGGTGGAGCAACCTTGAAAATTCAGGATGAACAAATACTTTCCTTAGGTCGGCACCGGTTACAGTTTTTTTTAACTCCTATGGTGCATTGGCCTGAAACCATGATGACTTATGACATGGAGGAAAAAATTCTTTTCTCGGGAGATGCTTTTGGCTCTTTTGGCTCACTGGATGGAGGCATAATGGATACTGAACTTGAGTTGGACAGATATTGGGACGAAATGTATCGATACTATGCCAATATTATTGGAAAATATGGCTCGCCTGTGCAAAAAGCCATACAAAAACTTACTTCCGTTCCTTTCGAAATAATTTGCAGTACACATGGGCCTGTTTGGAAAGACTTTCGGCACAAAGCGGTAGATATTTACGACCGATTAAGTCGCTTCGAAGCCGAAGAAGGTGTGGTCGTAGTTTATGGTTCCATGTACGGAACTACAGAATTGATGGCCGAAACTGTGGCGCAGGGTTTGTGCGAAGCCGGAATAAAACCAGTGATTGTTCACAATGTTTCCAATCAAGACCTTTCAGTTATTTTGGGCGATATTTACAAATATCGTGGTTGCGTAATGGGTAGCCCTACTTACAACAACGGACTTTTCCCTGAGATGGAAGATTTAATAAAAAAAATTGAAAGTCGCGGAGTAAAAAACCGTATTTTTGGATGTTTTGGTTCTTATTCATGGTCGGGAGCTGCGGTCAAAAATTTAAGCGAATTTGCTCACCACATGAATTGGGAAGTGGCTCAGCTGACTGTGGAAGAAAAGCAGGGATTGAAAAAAGATAATTACGAATCATGTCTGCAGTTGGGTTATCAGATTGCTTCTTTGCTGGTCGATACTCGGCAAAAGAAGTAGTAACTGACTATCAAATCAATTTTTTTTGTTTGTGGTTTTGTAATACGGCAATCAAATAATTTTTTATCATTATAAAAATGGAAAACAATCATTCTTCCGGTATTGGAAAAATTAATCTGTTCCTTATTGCAGCAGGTTTTATAGTTATTGTCATCGGTTTTTTCCTAATGACGGGTTCTTCTACCCAAATCAAATTTAATCCGGATATTTTCAGTTTTCGGCGCATTACATTAGGCCCAATGATTTCATTCTTTGGTTTTCTGTTTATCATTTTTGCCATCCTTTACAAACCAAAAAGTAAGTAAGCATGACGCTCTGGCAAACCATTTTAATTGCCATCGTGGAGGGATTGACGGAATTTCTGCCTGTTTCTTCTACGGGACACATGATAATTACACAAAGTATTTTGGGAGTCGAGAGTACCGAATTTGTGAAAGCTTTTACCGTTATCATTCAGTTTGGTGCCATTCTTTCAGTAATCGTTCTGTATTGGAAACGTTTTTTTCGGCTTCAGCCAATGGAAAATTTTTCCATGCCAAAGTCAATTTTATCCGGCCGTTTTTCGAAACAGGAATTGGCCATTCGAAAGTTTTTGTATCGTTACGATTTTTATTGGAAATTGTTCATAGCATTTTTACCTGCTGCCGTAATTGGTTTTTTTGCCGGCGACTACATTGATTTATTGCTGGGAGATGTATTTGTTGTGGCTTTAATGCTTTTTCTGGGCGGAATTTTAATGTTATTTGTAGATAAATGGTTTTCCAAGCCTTCTGCTGACCAGACAATGGATTGGAAACGGGCTTTGAAAATAGGTTTTTTTCAATGTGTTGCCATGATACCGGGTGTTTCGCGTTCTATGGCGACCATAGTGGGCGGAATGGCTGAAAAACTTAACAGAAAAAATGCAGCAGAATTTTCTTTTTTTCTTGCTGTCCCAACAATGGCCGCAGCTTCAGGGTACAAACTTTATCAGCTTGTTTCCCATCCGACGGGAAGAATGCTGTTGTCCCAAAATTGGGTTTTGCTGCTGCTGGGAAATGTGGTGGCTTTTGTTGTAGCAATGGCTGCCATTCGGTTTTTTATTGATTTCATCACCCGATATGGATTCAAGGCTTTTGGTTATTATCGTATCGTTGTGGGCGCCGCCATTATGCTGCTGCTTGGTTTGGGATACAATTTAAGTATGGTTTAAATGGATGTTCGCGAAGGAGAAGTTTTTTTTGTTGATAAGCCGTTGCATTGGACTTCGTTCAATGTGGTCGACAGGTTGCGGTGGAAAATAAAAAAGACGGCCAAAATAAAAAAAATTAAAGTCGGTCATGCAGGCACACTCGATCCTGAGGCTACCGGTGTGTTGATTATTTGTACAGGAAAGGCAACAAAACAAATTGATAATTATCAGGCGCAAACCAAAGAATACATTGCCGAACTTAAGCTCGGTGAAACCACTCCCTCCTTTGATTTGGAATTGCCTGTTGATGCTGTTTATCCTACGGAGCATATATCGCGTGAATTGATTGACGACGTCCTTGTTTCCTTTGTTGGAGAAATTGATCAGGTTCCGCCTGTGTTTTCAGCTGTTAAGGTTGACGGAAAGAGAGCCTATCAATATGCAAGAAATGGAGAAGTTGTTGAACTAAAATCCAAAAAATTGGTTATAGATGAGTTGGAAGTATTGAATTTTTCCATGCCATTGTTAACGCTTCGTATTGTGTGCAGCAAAGGAACGTATATTCGGGCTTTAGCACGCGATATAGGACTTGCACTCGGTTCGGGCGCTCATCTTACTGCTTTGCGACGAACACGCATAGGAGAAGTGAAGATTGAAGATTGTTGGAAGCTTGACGATTTGCTGCTGCATTTGGAAAATGAACTAAAACCAATAGAAGGTGATTAAAGTTTATTTTTTTCGGAATTTTACCTTTTGCCTGTTATTATAAATAATAAAAATTTATTAGTTGTCAGTATGAAATTATCTCAATTCAAATTCAAATTGCCCGAAGAGCTGATTGCCCAATATCCGGCAAAACACCGCGACGAAGCGCGGTTGATGGTGGTACACAAAGATACGGGAAATATCGAGCACCGAGTTTTTAAAGATGTTCTCGATTACTTCAATGAAAACGATTTGTTTGTTTTCAACGATACGATGGTTTTCCCTGCCCGTCTGTATGGCAACAAAGAAAAAACGGGTGCCCAGATTGAGGTTTTTCTGCTTCGAGAGCTAAATCCCGAAATGCGTTTATGGGATGTATTGGTTGAGCCTGCACGCAAAATCAGAATCGGAAATAAACTTTACTTTGGAGAAGATGATTCCATAGTTGCCGAAGTAATCGATAATACTACTTCAAGAGGGAGAACGTTGCGTTTCCTTTTTGATGGCACCCACGATGAATTTAAAAAAGCTCTTTTTGCTTTGGGCGAAACACCTCTGCCACGTTATATCAAACGGCCTGTTGAACCTGCTGATGCCGAACATTTCCAAACTATTTTTGCCAGAAACGAAGGTGCCGTTTCCGTACCTGCTGCAGGCTTGCATTTCAGTCGAGAATTGCTCAAACGAATGGAAATCAAGGGAATAGATATGGCTTTTCTTACTTCTCACATGAGTTTGGGAATTTTCCGCGATATCGATGTGGAAGACCTTACCAAACATAAAATGGATTCCGAGCAAATTCTTGTCCCTGAAGATACAGCCGAAAAAGTGAACAAAGCGCATGATGAAAACCGAAACATTTGTGCTGTTGGCGTAACGGTAATGCGTGCCCTCGAAACTGTGGCCGGTACCGATGGTAAAATAAAATCTTACGATGGCTGGACCAACAAGTTTATTTTTCCACCTTACGATTTTACGGTTGCCAATGCCATGATTACCAATTTTCAGTTCCCGTATTCTACTTTGTTGATGCTCACCGCTGCTTTTGGCGGTTACGATAACATCATGCATGCTTATGAAGTGGCTGTCGACGAAAAATATCGTTTCGGAGTGTATGGAGATGCAATGTTGATTATCTGATTTATAGCTGATTTATAGAAATTTTTTCTGAATATCCGTTTTTTGTAGAAATATCAACAGAATTTTACACTGCTTTCCGGGCAATTTTTTTGTCTGACGAGAGAGGAAATAATGTGTGGAACCATTTTCTGTTCTAATATATTATATTTTAGGTGTCGCTGAAGTGGAGAAGCAAATTTTCTTTCTATTATCAGCTTCCTGATTGTTTCCCGTGATCAAAATTTTTTCTACGCTTAACTTCACCATAATTTATATGCCGATCAATTTTTCAATGTCATGCAAACAAAATTTTTTTATTACGGCATTTTATTACAGCTGTTATGTTTAAGTTTAAATCTGTTGGGCCAAAACAATGAGTTTAACGGAATAAACATGAGCATGGGAAATCTTTACCGTCTGTCCGATTCGGAAACACGAGCTATCAGCCCAGAAAATTTTACTGGAGAAAAAGGGAAAGGCGGGATGGCAATTCCCGATTCAAAAGCACCTCGAAACACGGCAAACGCATGGGAGGCTTCTCGTGATCTGGGACAGGGTTGGAAAGTCAACCCATTTGTTATTATTAAACCCGGAGAAACGTTTACTCTTGCAGAAATCGACGGTTCTGGAGCCATTCAGCATATTTGGATGACTCCCACAGGAAATTGGCGTTTTTCTATTCTTCGTATTTATTGGGATGGAGAAGAAACTCCTTCTGTGGAAGTTCCAGTAGGAGATTTCTTTGGAATGGGTTGGGGAGAATATGCTCCTATTAGTTCTCTCGCAGTTTGTGTCAATCCCGGCAGTGCTTTTAATTGTTATTGGCCCATGCCTTTTCGAAAAAAATGCAAAATTACTATGGAAAATATCAATAATTCGGAAGAAATGCGACTTTATTATCAGATTGATTATACTCTGGCTCATATAACCAATGATGCTGCTTATTTTCATGCACAATTTCGGAGGAACAGAATAAATGAAACATCTGATTACACTATTATTGATCAAGTGAAAGGAGAAGGTCATTTTGTTGGCGTGTACCTTGCATGGCAAGTTAACAACAATGGATGGTGGGGCGAAGGCGAAATAAAATTTTTCTTGGATGGAGATACAAAATTTCCTACTATTTGTGGAACAGGTACGGAAGATTATTTTTGTGGCTCTTATAACTTCGATCGGAATGGGAAATACATTCCTTTTACCACGCCTTATAGTGGTTTGGTTCAGGTTATTTCGCCCGATTTGACTTACAAGGCGGGTCAACGATTTGGTCTTTACCGCTGGCACATAATGGATCCCATTCGGTTTAAGAAAGACTTACGCATTACTATACAGGACCTGGGCTGGCATCACGGAGGACGATATTTGCCTCAGAAATCCGACATTTCTTCTACCTGTTTTTGGTATCAAAAAGAACCTCATACACCATTTCCAAAACTTCCTGACTGGCAATACTTGGAAATAAATTAAAATGGATGTAAATCGATAAATGATTTTATTGATTGATAAATTCTTTTTTGTCTGATTGAAAAAACACAATGGCAAGTAGAACATTGTGAGATTTTATTTGTCTTACAGCCCAAAAATAAACAAAAAGAAAAATATTACTTCGAAAATATTTCGATAGCTTCTTCTGATACAAAAAATTTTTCTGTTGTTTTTCTTGCAATCTTATCAGTCGATATTTTCCATAAGTTCGAGCCAGCGGAAAGATTTTTCATCGATCAATTGCATTAGTTCCGAAAATCGATGGGATAATTGTACCATTTCTTCACTGTTCGGTTCTCCCGATCCCAGCCGGATTTCTATTTCTCTTTTCTCATTTTCTAAAATCGGGATTTCTTTTTCCAAAGTCTCCAATTCTTTTTGTTCCTTGTAGGTCAATTTCTTAGGCCGATTTTTTTCATTGGTTTCGTTTTTTTGAGACAAACCACCGAACAAATTTTGCTTTAACTTTTTCTCATTTTCTCTTTCCTGCTCTTCCATCAAATCGTTCCATTCCCGGTAATCGGTATAATTTCCCGGAAAATCCTTCAGAATGCCATTTCCTTTAAATACCAGCAAATGATCTACCACTTTGTCCATGAAATAACGGTCGTGGCTTACCACAATCAAGCAGCCCTTAAAATTCTGCAAATAATCTTCCAATACATTCAGCGTAACAATATCGAGGTCGTTTGTGGGCTCGTCCAGAATTAAAAAATTGGGATTTTTCATTAAGATGGTGCAGAGATACAAGCGTCTTCTTTCGCCTCCACTAAGTTTGTAAACATAATCGTACTGACTTTCGGGAGAAAAGAGGAAGTACTGTAAGAACTGAGATGCCGACATTTTTTTACCGTTACCCAAATCAATCACTTCGGCAATATTCTGAACCACATCAATGACTTTCATTTGTTCGTCAAAATTCAATCCTTCCTGACTATAGTAACCAAAAACGACAGTTTCTCCGATATCGAAAGTTCCACTGTCGGGCTGAACTTCTCCCAGCAGCATTTTCAAAAAAGTTGTTTTTCCCGTTCCGTTGTTTCCTGTAATTCCCAGTTTTTCATAACGGGAAAACACATAATTGAAATTCTCCAGTATTTTAAGTTCGCCATAAGATTTTGAAACATTTTTTGCTTCGAAAATTTTTGAACCCAAGTAGCTGGCTTTAACATTGAGTTTTATTACTTTGTCATCAAAACGTTGACGTGCGCGCTGTTCAATCTCATGAAAACGATCGATGCGCGATTTTGCCTTTGTTCCGCGAGCTTGAGGTTGGCGATGCATCCATTCCAATTCTGTTCGATACAATTGTCGGGTTCGGTCGGTTTCGGCATTAAAAGCATCGAGCCTTTCCTGTCGTTTTTCCAAATAGTAAGTATAATTTCCTTTGTAATGAAAGAGTTTTTGAAAATCTATTTCCAAGATGTCGGTACAAATTCGGTCGAGAAAATAACGATCGTGGGTAACCATAAGTATTGACATCGAGGAGCGTTTCAAAAAATCTTCGAGCCATTCTACCATTTCCAAATCCAAGTGGTTGGTCGGTTCATCGAGCAAAAGCAAGTCCGGCTCCGTAATCAATACTTGAGCCAGTGCCACTCTTTTAAGTTGTCCACCGGAAAGTTCACCGATTTTTTGGTCAAAATCGGTTATTTTCAACTTTGTAAGAATTTGTTTGACACGCAGTTCGTAGTCCCAAGCTCTCAAAGCATCCATGCGCGCAACAATTTCATTCATTTTCTGCTCATTGTGTGAAGAAAGGCAAAGTTCATATTGTGCTATCGTTCTCACTATTTCGCTGTCGGAAGTTAAGCAGGCATCCATCACGGTTAAGTCTTTCCGAAAATCCGGATTTTGAGGTAAATATCCTATGCGCAAATCGCTGCGATAAACAATATTTCCGCTGTCGTAGTCTTCACGACCGGTAAGGATATTCAATAAGGTTGTTTTTCCTGTTCCATTTTTAGCTATCAGTGCAACCCGCTGATTCTCGGTAACAGTAAAAGAAATATTTTCAAAAAGCAGTCGATCGCCAAATGATTTGGTGAGATTTTCCACTTGCAGATAGTTCGCCATATTCAATAATTTGATACAAAGATAACACTTTCCGAGCATTGGGTCATAAATGTTTGCCATTTCGCGTGTTTCACTCCTCGTGAAAAATTATTAATTTTACTGCCAATAAATTGTAAATTCTGTTTTCAATAAATGAATAGCGAACTCATTTTAACACAAGATGGTTCACATACGTTGTTTGTTCCCGATATAGATGAATGTTATCATTCTACTTTCGGTGCGATAGGTGAGTCTACCCTGATTTTTATACAAAGTGGTTTCAACTGTTGTGAGAAGGATAAAATCAATGTGCTTGAAGTTGGTTTTGGCACGGGTCTGAATGCTTTTCTGACATTGTTGGAAGCGGAAAATCGAAACAAAAAAGTTTTTTATACGGCGTTTGAACTTTTTCCATTGGCGGTTGAGAAAGCCGAACAACTGAATTATCCCGAAAAAGTTTCATCGGAAAAACGTTTCTTTTTCGAAAAACTGCATACTTCTATTTGGGGTGAAGAAGTACCCATTACTCCCTTTTTTAAGTTGTTGAAGATTAACGCTGATTTTATCGTTTCCACTTTGCCGTCAGTTTACGACCTTATCTATTTTGATGCTTTTTCGCCGGAGAAACAGCCTGAAATGTGGTCGCAGAAAGTATTCAGGAAAATTTTTGACCACTGCAACGAAAATGCCATATTGACCACCTATTGTGTAAAAGGTGTGGTCAGAAGAGCACTACAAAACACGGGATTTGTTGTGGAAAAACTTCCCGGACCGCCGGGAAAACGGGAATTTCTTCGGGCTGTGAAGCCTTCAAATGCTGACTTTACAGAAAAGTAACGAATTAATTCTCAATTTTTTCAAAAGAATTTGAAAAAAGAGTGTTCGTTAATTAAAAGAAAATTTATACCTTTGCAGTTCATTATTAAACATAAAACTTTCATTATGTATTTAACTCAAGAAAAGAAGAAAGAAATCTTTGGTCAATACGGGAAGTCTAATACTGATACTGGTTCGCCTGAAGCCCAGATAGCATTGTTTTCTTACCGTATCAACCATTTGACTGAGCATTTGAAGTCAAACAAAAAAGATTATAGTACTGAACGCGCTTTGATTAAATTGGTAGGTAAACGTCGTCGCTTGTTGGACTACCTGAAGGAAAAAGACATCAACCGTTACCGCGAAATTATCAAAGAGTTGGGCATTCGTAAGTAATTCAGGCATTTGTCAACTTTTAAAAGGCGTTTCAAAACTACTTGAAATGCCTTTTTAATTTAGAAACCACTTTCCGCAAATTAAAGGATGCGTTATTTATATTCCATTGGTATACATACTTACAGATTTCTTATTTTTCTTGCTTCATTTTTCAATCCCAAAGCTCGTGAACTTTACAAAGGGCAGAAAAATGCGCTCCGATATTTAAAAAACAATATTGAAGAAAATGCCCGTTATGTGTGGTTTCATGCTGCCTCTTTGGGCGAATTTGAGCAAGGACGACCGATAATGGAAGCATTGAAACGTCAACATCCCGATTTAAAAATTCTCCTCACTTTTTATTCTCCTTCAGGTTATAATGTCAGAAAAGATTATCGAGGTGCCGATGTGGTAGCATACTTGCCACCCGATACGCGTCGTTCGGCACGTGCATTTGTAAAAACGGTGAAACCGCTGAAGGCTATTTTTATTAAATATGAATTTTGGCCAAATTTTTTGTTGACGCTTCGGGCAGAAGGTGTTCCTACTTATGCTGTTTCGGCAATTTTTCGCCCCAATCAGATCTTCTTCAAGTGGTACGGAAAATGGTACTTGCAATTGTTGACCACTTTCCGACGTTTGTTTGTTCAGGATCAAGATTCAGCAGTTTTACTTGAAAAACACGGCATTCATCAAGTCAGCGTCAGTGGTGATACGCGTTTCGACAGAGTTTTTGCTCTTTTTTCCGAAGCAAAAAAGCTTCCTTTAGTTGAAGCGTTTGTTGCTGGAAAACCGGTAATTGTGGCAGGTAGTACTTGGCCAGAAGATGAAGATTTGTTGGTGAAATATCTGAAAAAACATCCGAAAATCAAATTGATATTGGTTCCCCATGAAATTCATAAAAATCATTTGGAACAAATCTCAAAACTTTTGGATGGGAAATTCATACGCTATACCGAAGCATCCGAGAATAATATTGCTGATTATAACTGTTTGGTGGTCGATGTAGTGGGAATACTTTCTTCCATTTATCAGTATGCAAAAGTGGCTTATGTAGGCGGGGGCTTTGGTGTAGGTATTCACAATATTCTTGAAGCAGCGGTTTGGAATGTGCCGGTTGTATTTGGCCCAAATTTTCAAAAATTCAAGGAAGCCCGCGATTTGATTCAACTAAAAGGTGCTTTTTCCATCAATGATTATACTTCGCTGGAAGAAAATTTGGATAAGTTGCTTTGCGACGAAAAGGCAGGACAGATGGCAGGCAATTATGTTAGAGAAAATATTGGTGCCACAGAATTGATTTGTAATAATTTGTGATTTTTCCGGAATCATTCAACAGAAAAAATGAAGAAAATCACACAGCATCAGTTATAACTTATTTTTCACAATTTACAGAAGAAAAATTTTTAAACGATGAACCAGAAACCTTCCCTCCCAAAAGGAACACGCGATTTCTCGCCCGAAGAAATGACAAAACGCAATTACATTTTTGATACCATCAAAAGTGTTTTTCGATTGTATGGATTTCAGCAAATAGAAACTCCTGCTATGGAAAACCTATCCACATTACTGGGAAAATATGGAGAAGAAGGCGATAAATTGTTGTTCAAAGTTCTCAATTCTGGAGATTTTCTTTCGGGAATTTCCGATGCAGAACTGTTGGAAAGAAATGCTGCCCGTCTGTCGGGTAAAATTTGCGAAAAAGGGCTTCGCTATGATCTGACGGTTCCTTTTGCCCGTTTTGTGGTCCAAAATCGGGATAAAATTTCGTTCCCGTTCAAAAGGTACCAAATCCAGCCCGTTTGGCGTGCCGATCGTCCACAAAAAGGGCGTTATCGTGAATTCTATCAATGCGATGCAGATATTATCGGGAGCAATTCTCTTTTTAATGAATTGGAACTGATACAAATCATAGAAGAAGTTTTCTACCGGTTGAAAATCAATGTCTGCATTAAAATCAACAACAGAAAAATTCTTTCGGGTATTGCCGAATATATTGGAGAACCTGAAAAACTGATGGATATAACTACGGCTATCGACAAAATAGACAAGATTGGTATCGAGAATGTGAATGAAGAATTGCTTTCAAAAGGAATTAATCGCGAAGCTCTCGGCAAATTGCAGCCTTTGTTGCAATTGAAAGGCTCTAATCAGGAAAAACTTGCTCAGCTGAAAGCTTTACTTTTTGAATCGGCTGCAGGAATGAAAGGAATTGCCGAGTTGGAAACAATTTTCGATCTTTGTGAACAAGCAAATGTTTGTGTCCCGATAGAGCTCGATTTGACGTTGGCTCGTGGTTTAAATTATTATACAGGAGCTATTTTGGAAGTGAAGGCTCTCGATGTGGAAATTGGAAGCATTTCGGGTGGAGGTCGTTACGATAATTTGACAGGCGTTTTCGGCTGGGAAGGAGTTTCGGGTGTGGGAGTTTCCTTTGGTGCCGACAGGATTTATGATGTACTTTACCAGTTAGAGCTTTTCCCCGAAATTTCGGCCGAACAAACCAAAATTCTGTTTGTGGTTTTTGGAGAAAAGGAATTGAAGTTCAGCTTGCAATGGGCACAGGCATTACGCAAGAAAAATATCAATACCGAAATTTATGCCGAACCCTCCAAACTGAAAAAACAGCTCGGTTATGCCGACAACAAAAAAATTCCTTTTGTGGCAATAGTCGGGGAGAATGAAATGCAAGAGGGAAAAATCACATTCAAAAATATGGCTACCGGTGAGCAACAAATGATTTCGTTGGAAGAGCTCATTCAGCGGTTGAAAAATTAAATATGTAATTTTCTCCCGCGCAGAAGGAAAAATAAACTTCCAAAAATATCAACATTAAAAAAATATTTGATTTTTCAGAACAAATGATTATCTTTGCACACCATTTTTAGAAACCATAAAATTACTATTCAAAACCAAATTTATAATTAAAAATTATGATCGTAGTTCCAGTTAAAGAAGGAGAAAACATTGACAAAGCTTTGAAAAAATTCAAACGCAAATTTGAGAAAACAGGTGTTGTTAAGGAACTTCGCCGTCGTCAGTGTTTCGATAAACCTTCTGTTATCAAACGGAATCAGAAAATCCGTGCAGTTTACCTGCAAAAATTACAGCAGGAAGAAAAATAGAAAAAATCCGTTAAAAAGTTTGCTTTTCCGGTTTTTTCATTCTATTTTCGTTGCATAATTGAACTTATGGTCATAATGAACGAATTTTTAGAATATTTACGGTATGAGAAGAATTATTCTCCTTATACCGTTTTATCGTATCAGACCGACCTCTCGCAATTCATTGAATTTATGCACGAAACGCCTGAGACTTTTACACCTTCTCAGGTTACTCCTCAGCAAATTCAGCAATGGATTATGCTGTTAATGTCCGAAAAGAAATCGGCGCGCACTCTTTCGCGCAAAATCTCCACCCTAAAATCTTTCTGGCATTTTTTGCTTTCGAGAGGTTATGTGGCGAAAAATCCGGTTTCAAACATTATCTTACCAAAAAAGTCAAAACCGCTTCCAGCTTTTTTCAAAAAAGAAGAAATGGCTGCAGCTTTGGAAGAAACTTTTTTGACTGACGATTTTGAAAAACTTCGAAATCACTTGATGCTGGAGCTTTTTTATTTTTCGGGAATTCGCCGATCAGAGCTCATTTCACTTCGCGATTCCGATGTCGATTTTATCAGTCGGCAACTAAGCGTTATCGGAAAACGGAATAAAGAACGCATTATCCCGTTAAATAAAAAATTGTGCGAAGATATTCGGCATTATATTCAGGTAAGAAACAAAACTATTGAAAACAAAAGTCAGTGGCTTTTTGTTAGAAAGAATGGAGACAAACTTTATCCTAAACTTGTTTATAACATGGTACACCAAACCATGTCTGCATATAGCAGTCAGTCCAAACGGAGTCCGCATGTCATTCGTCATAGCTTTGCAACCCACTTGCTGAACGAAGGCGCAGACATCAATGCAGTAAAAGAACTCTTGGGACATAGCAGTTTGGCTGCTACACAAGTGTATACCCATACCAGTTTTGAGGAACTTTATAAAATTTACAAACAATCTCATCCACGTGGAAAATAAAAAAGGAGGTCATTATGAAATCAAGAATTCAAGCCATTAACTTTGACGCGACAGAAGAATTAGTAGCGTATGTAGAAAAGAAAATCTCAAAATTTGAGAAACTCATTGATGGAATTTTGAACGTGGAAGTCTATTTGAAGTTGGTTAAGCCGAAAATTTCGGCCGACAAGGAAGCAGGGATAAAAGTATCTATTCCAAATGTAGATTTCTTTTCCTCTAAGGCCTGCGAAACTTTTGAGGAAGCAATAGATCTTTGTGTTGATGCCATCGAAAAACAAATAAAAAAGCACAAGGAAAAAATTTCTAAAAAATAATTCTCAAAAAGGTTTTGAAATTAAAAATAATTCAGTAAATTTGCAAGCCGTTTAAGTAGGAATATTTAAGCGGCTTTTTAAACACGAAAATGGTGTTTTTTAGACAATTGCCTCTTTAGCTCAGCTGGCCAGAGCACGTGATTTGTAATCTCGGGGTCGTTGGTTCGAATCCGACAAGAGGCTCGAACCGACAAGGTTATAAATTTGGGGAGGCCAAATTGAGAATTAGAGAATAATATTGGGCAGTTACCAGAGTGGCCAAATGGGGCTGACTGTAACTCAGCTGTCTTTCGACTTCGGTGGTTCGAATCCATCACTGCCCACGATAAAACAGAAATTTTTTTTCTGATTTATTGAAATTTTGCGGAAGTAGCTCAGTCGATAGAGCATTAGCCTTCCAAGCTGAGGGTCGCGGGTTTGAGTCCCGTCTTCCGCTCTGAAAATCTGAAGGAAACAAACAACGGTTCACATGAAACAGGACCGTTGTATTCCTTTTTTTACAGAAGGGAACTGTAAAAATTGCACGCTGTTGTAGCTCAGAGGTAGAGCACTTCCTTGGTAAGGAAGAGGTCGCGGGTTCAATTCCCATCAACAGCTCTATGTTTTTCTTGAAACAAAGCTTTTATAAAACATAAATTACTAATTATTAAAAAAACTATTCTAAGATTATGGCAAAAGAAAAATTTGACAGGTCAAAACCACATGTCAACATTGGAACAATCGGACATGTTGACCAT
>Ga0208825_1000247_pt1 | contig 55008 bp, 43 predicted proteins | sample AD_UKC113_MetaG_FD_184450 | JGI IMG/M metagenome (GOLD analysis project Ga0208825, IMG submission 184450) | Active sludge microbial communities of municipal wastewater-treating anaerobic digesters from Hong Kong - AD_UKC113_MetaG (SPAdes)... | ecosystem: Engineered > Bioreactor > Anaerobic >... | reverse complement strand
CGATACGCCCGATGGCGAAATGCCAAATTCACAGTTTACGGACTTTGGAGGTTCATTCTTTGCTGGCGCAAAACTCTTTGATACGCATCTTTTCAATGTTACATACCAGCGATTTCAGGCAGAAGACGCAGGAATTCCCGGCGGAAAATCTATTGCACCACAAGCAACAGCAACTTACAAATTAGCTCGACGGGAATTGATAAAAGCTGACTACAGCATTCCGAACATTTCTCAGTACATTCCACTTTTAACATTGAACGCGGCTCAGCAAACAATTCAGAGAAATGTTCAAATCATTGCAAGTCCGACAATAACAAAGACGCCTCACGCAGAACACACAATGACAACTGTGAAGGCAGAAGCTTCGATACTGCCGGCAAAACAGCACTTTGTTGCGATTGGAATCGAGGCTTGGAAGCGAACAATTGATAGTAAACGAGAATCTTACGATGCTACAAAGCACTCGATTACACTCGAGGTTCCTTTGCCGGAAGCAACGTTCGAAAGCGTTGGATTCTTCTTACAAGATGAATGGCAAGTCATCCCATCCTTAACAACATTGACACTCGGCGGACGTTACGATGCTATCGAAATTAAAAATCCAACCACGTACGATATCGAGTGGGTGATTGATTCTACGGGAAATAAATCTGTTCCTGCTTCGAGAAAATTGCTCTGGAACTCCGCTAAACGCACAAGTGAAAGCTGGAATGTAAATATTGGAATTCACCAACACATTACCAACTCACTGAATGCATCGTTTCTTGCAGCAGCCGCCGAACGATCGGCTACCGTTGAAGAGCGGTTTCAATTTCTCAGTTTAGGACGAAATACCTTTTTAGGGAATCCCGATCTAACATCGGAACGGAGCTACAATATTAACGGCGGAATTCACTGGCAGCACAAAACACTCTCGCTCCATGCCGATGTTTATTCCCATTTCTTTACTAATCTCATTTCCGACACTCTTATATTCTCGAATGCATCAACTCAAACATTTTCAAAATACAACATCCATCGTGCAAAAATTTACGGCTATGAAGTTTCATCGGAATGGAATCCATTCACTTCGGTACTTCTCCATGGCTCTCTTTCATATACACGAGGCGAAGATTATTCGCACCATACAAATCTTCCACAAATTCCACCACTTCGTGGCATTGTAAGCGCTCAGTACTTTATTCAATCAATTGGAGGAATTACTATCGAATGGGAAGGAGTTGCAGCACAAGAACAAATTGCTGCAGCGACTGCAGGCGAAATACGCACGGGCGGATATTCGTTATTCCACTGCAACTTTGTAAGTACGCCGCTTCAAGCTTTCGGACAATTGTTTACGCTCCGAGCGGGCATTCATAATATTTTCAACCGGGCATACCGCGATCATCTTTCGACACTTCGAATTTTGAAACTTGAGCCAGGAAGAAATTTGTGGATTTCTCTTTCGATGGAATAGGATGACAAACGTATGAATTGGGTATGGATTGCTTTATTTTCTGCTATTCTCTCTGCGGCTGCTGCGATAACGCAGAAGAAAGTTCTATTTTCTCTTTCTCCGATTGAATTTTCATTCTATCTTTCTCTAGTACTGCTTGTATTTTCAATCTGGATTCCTTTTTCACCTTCATTTACAACTCCCAATTTCCATACAATTTTCATCCTCACAATTAAAAGTCTCATTGGCGCATTCGGATTTCTCCTCGTCATGGTTTCACTTCACCGCAACGACATTAGCAGCGCATTGCCACTGCTTGGAACAACGCCAATTGCAACTGCCGTCCTTGCATATATTGCAATCGGCGAGGCGCTCCTTTTTACAGAATGGATTGGAATAGGATTGATGCTCGTCGGCGCATACATCATCGAAAAACAACCGACGCTTTCGATATGGAATTCCCTCAAAGCGTCGCGCACTCACAACATCATCTGGATTGCGGTACTTTTCTTTGCGGTTTCTTCTGTACTCGACAGACTTTTGCTTGCACATTTAACCATTCATCCAATGGTCGTTTTCCTCTATCAAAACTTTATTTATGCTTTAGTTTTCGGATGTGCATTTCTCTGGAAACGATATTCGTTTAAATCCTTGGCACGAAGCGCCCGAGGGGTTGTTCCATTGATTATTGCAATTGCACTTTTTACATTTGGGTATCGGTTTGCGCAACTTGAAGCCACTCGCTTAGCGCCGGTTGCGCTTGTGCTCGCAATTAAACGTACATCGATTCTCTTTGCAACTCTTATCGGCGGAAAATTATTTTCTGAAGAGCGCTATCAACTTAAGCTTGCGGGAGCAACGCTCATTGTCATTGGTGGATTCTTCATCATACAACATCTTTCGTAATCTCTATGAAAAAATCTTTTAATTATATTGTCGCTCTTCTTCTTGTCATTTCCTCGCAGTTACTTAACGCTCAACCAAAGCTTCTCATCCCGATGGATCTCTCGCAAACGAATCATCTTAAAGCGTATGGCATTGCATACTGGGTTCTAGAGAAAGGCGCAATTGTTGATTGGATGTTGAATTACCGCGGCGGATCTTTTTGCGCCGATTATTCTTCTGTGCTGGCAACGGAGTGCCGGGTGCGCGGAGTATTGTTTCAGGAGTTGTCGAGCGCTGAAGCTGCAGAGATATACGCAACTATACAAAAAGATGATAACAATATGGATGTTGTACGACTCGAAAAAGCGCCAAAGATTGCCGTCTATGCTCCTCCAGCTTTCAATCCATGGGATGATGCCGTAACAATGGTTCTTGAGTATGCTGAAATTCCTTATACTAAAGTGTGGGATGAAGAAGTTCTTTCCGGAAAACTTGCTCAATATGACTGGCTGCATCTCCATCACGAGGATTTCACCGGACAGTATGGAAAATTTTATGCAAACTATCGGAATGCACCTTGGTATATTGAGCAGCAAACGCTCTACGAACGAGAAGCAAAGCGACTGGGTTACAAAAAAGTTTCAGAGGAAAAGAAAGCAGTCGCACGAACTATTAAGGATTACACTGGGAATGGCGGATTTATGTTTGCAATGTGCTCCGCAACCGACAGCTACGATATTGCCCTTGCAGCTGAAAATGTAGATATATGCGATGTTATGTTCGACGGTGATCCGCCTGACAATAATGCACAGCAGAAACTCGATTTTTCAAAAACTCTCGCCTTCGAAAATTTTACGCTCGATATGAATCCTTTCCGATATGAATATTCCGATATCGATATTCCACCAAGTGATCCACCTCCCTTCCGCGATCCAGGTACCGATTATTTTACTCTCTTCGAGTTCAGCGCAAAGTACGATCCTGTTCCAACAATGCTGACGCAAAATCATGTTAACATTATTCATGGATTTATGGGACAGACTACTGCATTCAAAAAATCACTCATTAAAAGAACCGTTACAATTTTAGCGGAACGTGAAGGGACGGAAGAAGTACGTTATATTCATGGGAACTTCGGGAGAGGCACTTTTACATGGTACAGTGGACACGATCCCGAAGATTATCAACACGCTGTTGGAGACCCACCGACGGATCTCAATCTGCATAAAAATTCACCTGGCTATCGCCTCATTCTCAACAACATTCTATTCCCAGCGGCGAAGAAAAAGCCTCAAAAAACATAAAATGATTTTTACCCTTCACACCGCAATATCGCAACGGTTGTTGAGGTGCCGTAGGCGTATCGAGGCAACAGCTCCTCATTTTAGGGAAATTGACCTTAGAAAAATATGGAAGTAAAACAAGGCGAACAAAGAATCCACACAAAATTCTGTAGAGGCTCGCGCTTTCCAGCGAGACAAGTTTATTTTGTGCAGCGGAGTGAGCCGATGTTTTACCCATATTTTTCTTCAGTCTTGAACCCGAACTATGCAATAAGGATAAATTAATTTCTGTAAATTTTTCCTATACATAAATTGGGTAAACTTTTGGTTCTTTTCTTTCAAGAAAAAAAGAACAAACACTTTTTAAAAAGTTTTGATTTTAGGATATTTTCGCACTTCCCTCTTCAATTACTTAGCACTTTTGACAACAAAAATGTGGCATGCAATAGATATTATTTTTATTTAAACTATTAAAGTGTTTATGCATTTCTTAGAGGGTAGGTAAAAATATCTATTTAAGATCGACCGATAAAATAGAGGTAAGGACATATTACAATTTCGAATTAGTTAGAAGGTTTAAAGAAAATCAATTTTCATCTCTTACGATAATAAGGAACCGTAATTTCTAAGGAGCCAATCAATGTCAAAATTATTTTTTCAAATATTCCTCTTTCTGTTACTCATAGTAACTTTTTGTGGTTGTGTCGCAACGAGTAATTATTATTCAGGTCGTACGCTTGAAAAGAACAAACTCTTAGTAGGAGTTGGTGCAGACGAAATAGCTATAATAAGCACGAATAAAGATATAACGGTTTCCAGAGATTCTCCGTTCATGCCATCTATTATGTTCGCTTACGGTTTACCGTTGAGACTTGAAGCTGGTCTTCGTTATTCGCCAACGCATTTCCTTGAGGGTACACTTCGTGAACAACTCAATCCGCGGTCGTTTGATATCTTTGACTGCAGTCTTAATCTTAGCTACGCTGCTCTCATTGGCGGTTACTCATATTTGAAATATGGAGCAACCGTAAGCAAGAATCTGAAAGGATTTGAACCTTACGTTCACTATGCCAGTTACCACTTTATGGGTGCAACGAAAGATGATTTCGTAGATAGTTTCATTTCGAGCATGACAGATGAATTCTTCAACAATAATCATTCGATAGGCTGTGGAATTATAATACCGCTGATTCAAGGCGCCAGAATTTGCCCTGAAGCAAATTATCAATATTACGGCAACAGGCTTTCGGATGGTTTATGGCATTTTGGAATAGCAATACGAATACAAACAAATTAAACACACAATTGTATTGAATATCATGAACCGTCATTATACTGTTTTAATAGTGTTAAATTTTTTCTTAACGCTTCTTTCTGGATGTCGAGAACATAAACCGTGCACTATCTGTCCACCACCAGCGACCAATTGCGAGTACCCTGCAGGCAATCGTAACTTTATTTGGAGACTAGATACGGTAGCGTGGTTTCCCTCGACGGTTGGTGGTTTGTGGGCATTTTCGGATAACGATGCATATCTAATGGGATATATTGTTGAGGGAAAACCACCATGGGATCTTTTTATGGCCAAACATTGGGACGGAAAAACCTGGAATACCAATACTTGCGGTTCGTATAATGAAATCCGCCATTATGCAAATGATGTTACAGGCGATGATCATTTTATGGTTTCGGTAGGCTATTATGCGATTGGATCGGAAAGAGCAGGTCTTGCAGAATTTGATAACCGAACGAAGACATGGAAAGGATATCAATTCGAGACGCAAGGTGAACTAAACAGCGTGTGGACAGATGGAAATGGATATTTCATAGCGGTTGGAGATCATGGGATGGTGTATACCAAAGATGGGTATTCCGCCGGGTGGGTATACCAGAATTCACCGAGTGATTTTAATCTAATTAAGATTGCAGGAATTTCAAAAACAGAAAAATATATTCTAGGGGATAGCGCTATTCCTGGAAGACATTATCAACAAATTTGGAAATTACTGAATAGTGATTGGATTAAACTTTACGACAATTGTGATACTACAAATACTCCCATTCAGCCTCCGGTAACGAATGATGATATAAACAGCATTGCAGCAGTTCGATGCTCGATTTCTGATTCACTGTACCTCTATGCAGTTGGCGAGGAGTCTTATGAGTTTTCAACAAAAGGGAATTCTCTCGTATTCGAAAAAGTAAACCTTGCTTCAAAAGGATTACCATTATCGCCAATTCACAAACCGGCTGCGCGTATCAGCTTGTTTTCACCGAATGATTATTGGATTTCCAGTGCGTGGTATTATCTGTATCATTGGAACGGTTCTAATTTTCAGAAGATAGAACCAATTTCAACATTACCCTATGGAGAGCCAATCGGGGTAACTTCACACATACAAAAAAGTGGCTCTGGGAAAATTTGGATGGTACTAGAAATGGATTCTCAAGTGTACGCAGTTATTCAAGGTACCCCATAGAAATATTCAATTGATAAAGGTATGACGTATCGAGGCAACAGTCTTTGCAAGCCAAGTCTCAAGCACAATTTGGGATTCATAAATAATCACGGTAATGGTAGCGTCATGACATATACGGGTTCGATGCCAGAAAAATCTTTCTTTATCATCATCACTGTACATTCGATCTTCTCTCGTGTTACTACAACGCGAAGGTAATGGAACATTCGTTTCTCAGTTTGGAGTGGAAAAAGATCGTTCCACCTTTGTTCTTTCCCTATCAACAACGAGTGCTGTAAACCTCCGCCTCCGCCAATAATAAGAAAATTCTTTCCCTCAATATTAAAATGCTCGAATGCATGGGAATGTCCACTGAAAAAAATTTTACACTTCTTATGGAAAAGGAATTGCGGAACAAATTCTTCTTCGCATTCTTTTGATGGAGGTACAACGGTACTATTCGTAAACGGCGGATGATGACATGCAACAAATACAGCAGATACTGTTGTATCGTGTTCTAATTGGTCCAATTGTTGATGGTACCACGCAACCTGTTCTTTGATTTCATTATCAGCAAGATTAGAAAAATTAGAATTCAGCATGACAATCGCTAGCGAATGAATACGAACAAGGAAACCTTTCCGCTGAAACGAAGGAAACCGTTTTTTGAAGTTCTCTTCTCCTGCACTCGCTGAATACATATAATCGTGATTCCCCATTGTGCCATAGAGAGCAACATTCCTTCTCTCCAACAACGCCAGGAGAGTATCGATTCTCTTCCATGCTCCATCGCGACTGCTGCATTCCGTAACATCTCCAAGATGAACAAGGGCAACGACAGAAGTATCCTGAGCAATATGATGGAAGAGCATCGAAGTAGCTTCTTCATTTCGATTTTTGGAAACCACTATTGATTCGAACCACATTGGCGACTGCGTATCGCTAATAATTGCAATCGTTATAGAGTCGCTCTTGTGTAATTCCTGCGCATCGAGTGAATGAAAAAGAAATAACCAATTAGCAAGTATAAATATCCAGTATATGCTATGATTGTGGCGCTTCATTAAAGTCTCTTTCTAATAGAAATGTAGTAATCCTTTCTTTTCACTGCAAGAATGCTTCGATACATCTCTTAAGTTTGCAACTCAAAGTAAGTTTTGCTAAGTTAATTCTAAACTTTACATAAATACGAGGCTCCTATGAAATACAGCGGGATAAAAAAGCTTTATTACTCCATTAGTGAAGTCAGTAAAATTACCGGCTTGGAACAATATGTGCTTCGGTACTGGGAAACAGAATTTGAGGAACTCAAGCCAGCCAAAAATAGAGCGGGAAATCGCATCTACACCCACAAAGACATCCAGCTCATTCTTCACATAAAAAAATTATTGCGTGAAGAGAAATATACTATTGAAGGGGCAAAAAAGATTCTGAAAGATTTTAAACCAGAGCCTGATGGAGGCGAACAGCTCGAGCTTCTTACAATTCCTCAAAAACGAAAAATCAAAGACGATGAAATCCGACAGGACATGATCGAAGTAAAGGAATTCCTTGAGCATCTTCTTGCAAAATTAGAAAAGTAGTTTTATCCCCTGTTTACAATCGAATACAATACTTTGTTTACACCAACCAGTTTCAATTTTCATAAAACTTTTTATGCGCTTTGAACGTCTAATAAACAGTTTGATAAAGTCATTAAAAAGAAGACCTCTTCCAATGGAATTATAAATTGGCAACTTCTAACTTAAATTCGATACATCGATAATGAAAAAGCTCGCCTTCATTTTATTGTTATGTTTTTCTTTTATTGGGAATGCACAACCTGCAAAAAAATCCCCGGTTTATAAAGAGCCGTATCGTTTTCAGGGATTGCCGTACATTCTCTACTCGGGGTTCGATGCTCAACTGATTGAAATTTTCACTCTCATGCGGGATGCAAATGCTGGAAAGCCGATGGCACAGCACGATCTTGCGCTCCGATATCTCCTTGGCAAAGGAATACCAGCGGACACGCCAAAAGCAATTTACTGGTTGATGCGCTCAGCGGAACATGATTTGCCATTAGCTCATTATAATCTTGGAATCCTCCATCTCAACGGAATTGGCGTACCGTGGAATCCGTTCGAAGCATTCAAACATTTTCGAAAAGCCGCAGAGGCTGAAATTCCTGAGGCTCTCTTTGTAATGGGAATTTTTTACTCTGAGAATTTTGTTGTTCCACGAAACTGGGCAAAAACTTTTTCCTACATCAAACAATCTGCAGAATTAGGATGCGAGGATGCAAACGAAGCTCTTAAGGAATTGCGGGCGCGAGGGATCGATAGCATCGAGCATCCTAACTCAACGAATTCTGTTCCATCAAAAAGCAACGCATCTAATTCTTCCGGAAGTTTGATATTTATAGATTTCCAATCTCCTGATACAACGACTGTGCCTCCAGATTCTATAATACAGCTAGAGGCAATTCGGGAAACAACGATCTCGCAAAAAATAAAAAGTACATCTCAATCTACTCAATCTACTCAATCTACCGATACAACATATAGCGCGGTGTTGCGCGCTGCAGAACATGGAGTTCCTGAAGCGCTCTGTTACGTTGGACGAATGTACGAAACAGGAACTGGAGTTAAAAAGGATGTTATAACAGCAGCGCTCTATTACTTTTGGGCAATCAGAGGCGAATCGGTTCGAGCGCCTGCGCTCCTCTGGCATTTAATTCAAACCGATGATTTTGCCCATGAATTTGAAAAACAAACAAAGGAACAACTGCCGAGCGCTTTAACACTCTGGGCAGGATTGACAGCGCTACAACTTAGTTCGCTCTTGAATGAACAGCAAGCATTTACTATTCTCACACAAGCTGCGGACGAAGGATATGCGCCAGCAATGGCGGAGCTTGGATATTGGTGCGCATCAGGTCGAACGATCAAACCGAATAAGGATCTCGCTGCCTATTGGTTCAAAAAAGCTGCCGAACAAGGAAATATCGATGCAAAAATTCGATTATCTTTGATGACGCTCCGTGGAGATGTTGCTGCGTTCCAACCCGATTCCGCTTTCTCATTTCTCAAATCAGCCGCTGACAATGGTTCTTTACTTGCACTCAATTCAATTGCATATTGTTACGAAAAGGGATTGTATGTTGCTCAGAACAAAGGCGAAGCTTATCACCTCTACCATCGAGCGCTCTCACGAGGAAGCGCAACTGCATACCAATCGCTTCAACGAATGTACGACGAACTTCGACCCGATGAACCTGAATTTCAAATTCCTTGAAACGATACACTACAAAAAATTTTTCAGAATTAGAATTATTAGCACAGGTTATTTAGTAGAGTGGTTTCGATAAGGTGTTTCATCCTCCCCGGTCATCGTCAAGCCTTCGGTTGTCGAGATGCTTGAGAAGCGTATCGAGGCAACAGTCTTTGCAATTTTCTGAAGCATAAATTGGAATTACAGAAATTGCTGGCAGATTTCATCGCAGAGTGCATATCCCTGTGGCGTTAAACGAAACCGATCGGCTTCGCACTTGGCAAGGTTTTTCTCTACCAATTCTTGAATCAGTAATCTGTATTCTGTTTGAAAATCTTTACCAATGAAATTCAGATATCGCTGAAAGACTATTCCTTCACTCCGCAGTCCAAGATAAATTACCTCTTCTTTCAGTTCGCTTTCTGTTAAATGCTCTCCGCCAGCAACTGGAAGCAACTTCTTGTCTATCATTTCACAATAACCATTAAGATCAGCAATATTCCACCATCTCTGCTTATCCCAATATGAATGTGCAGAAGGACCAAATCCAAGATATGGCTCATGAGTCCAGTATCCAATATTATGTTTGCATTGAAAACCGGGTTTAGAAAAATTCGAAATCTCATAATGTTCATAGTCGTGAGATCCAAGAATCTTATCTGTAAGAAGAAAAAAGTCTGCTTCTTCTTCATTTGATAGCGGTACAACTGCATGGGATTGCACCATCTCGAAAAGAGGAGTCCCTGCTTCAATGATTAAATTATAGCACGATAGGTGTTGAACATCGAGCGCAATGGCTTGCTCCAAAGTCTTTCGCCATCGCTCTTTCGAGTGATGAGGAAAAGCATAGAGCAAATCAATGCTGATATTTTGGAATCCAACTTCCTTCGCATCCTGAACTGCAGCAAGAGCATCCCGACTTGAATGAATCCGACTGAGGAAAGCAAGTTCATCATCGAAGAACGATTGAACCCCAATGCTTAATCGGTTTACTCCTATATCGTAGAATTCTTTTAATTTCAATTTATTCACTGTGCCAGGATTTACTTCTAGTGTAATTTCTGCTATGGGAGAGATTTTGAATGAAGTAGATAATGTATCGAGCAGCGCAGCGTATTGATCCGGTGAGAGAAGAGACGGCGTACCTCCACCAAAAAAGATCGTGGTAAATTCTTCTTCGCTATAATTTCCCTGGGTGCAGAAATGAATTTCTTGCTCAACAGAATTAAGGTAACGTTCGATGCTTGAACGACCAGCAATGTTAACAGGGACGGAATAAAAGTCGCAGTACAGACATTTCTTTTTACAAAAAGGAATATGGAGATAGAGCCCTGCCATCTTAAAATGGATTGTGATGTTATCGAATAATAGCGCCTATTCGATTCCATCGAACAGACATAAATTTATCTTTGAGAGTTGTTGCCGGATAATCGTAGTCCCATGACCAATAAATAAGTAATGCCTCCCCGATGATGTTTCGCTCTGGCAAATAACCCCAATATCGGCTATCCATACTATTCTCAAGATTATCGCCAAGAACAAAGTAATAATTTTGCTCAACACAGTATTTCGTTTCGGCTCGACCATCAATAAGAATTACTGAATCCGACGTAAGCGTCATTGAATGCCCTTCATATTGTATTACCGGAAGCCACTGATCCATTATTGCTGGCGATAGAGGAATTGTATCTCCTTTTCGAGGTATGTAGAGTGGACCGTATTGTCGTTCATTAAAGTTCATACTTTTTGGAAACAAAGTTCCTTGGACACATCGTGAAGGTGCAGAATAATTGTAAGGTTTTGTCTGCTCAATTCCATTGACATAGACTATTCCGTTGATCACTGAAACTGTATCGCCAGGAAGTCCTGCGCATCGTTTTATATAGTATTCCACGCCATCATTTTGTGGCGCTTCTGAGGAAAGAGGATATTCAAACACGATAACATCGCCGCGTCGAATCGCTCGACCGAACGGAATATTAAAATAGGGTGCGTGAATTTTAGTAAATGGAAAAACGCGCGGCGATTGAATTCCATAAGCAAGTTTATTCACAAAAATATAATCGCCAACAATGAGTGTGTTCTCCATCGAATGCGACGGAATACAATACGCATCAATGACAAATGATTTAAGAAAAAGCGCAGCGATCAATGTAACGAGAAGCGTCAATCCAATTTCAAGGAAAAGAGCTTTCCATCCATTTTCCTTTTCCCTTGAATGCTTCTGTTTCATAATAGATATGAACTCATTTAATTAAGGCGCCAATTCGTCCCCACCGTACAGTCGCTAATCTGCCAAAGATATCGTAGAGAGGAATGTCCGTATTCCAGGACCAATAGACAATCATCGGTGTGCCAACAAGATTTTCCTTTGGAATAAATCCCCAGTACCGACTATCGAGGCTATTATCTCTGTGATCGCCCATTCCAAAAAGGTAATCTCGCTCTACTGTGTAAGATGTAACACGTTGATCATCAACATACACATCTTGGCCAACGCGCCTCACCTTGTGCCCCTCACGGCGAATAAAGATTTCCCACCCATCATAATTTTCTGGCGTTAGCTGGATTGTCATTCCTTTTTTTGGTACGACAATTGGACCATAGTTATCGCTATTCCAGCCTGAGTTCTTCGGGAAAATATTTTCTTCAGCATACGTTGGCGGAATTGCCCAAGGACGATCGAATCGAACGTTTCGAGGAAATGGCACAAATGTACCGTTAACATATACCGCACGATTTCGAATCACAATGGTATCTCCAGGAAGTCCAATACAACGCTTGAGATAGAAAGTAAATTCTGCAGGTTCAACTTCATCACGGTTTCCAGGAAACACAAACACAATAACGTCGCCGTGCCGAACATCACGAACTGCAGGGAGACGAAAATATTGTAATCGAACATTTGTAAAAGGAATATTTCTTGGCGAAGTGCCGCCGTAAATAAATTTATTGACAAAAAGCATCTCGCCTGTCAGTACTTCATTTTCCATAGAACCTGTAGGAACAAGAAAAGATGCTATGACAAAATTGTTAATGACAAGAAAGAGTACAAGAACAATTGCAAGCTCTTTGAGAAATGACAAAACTTTTTTTCGGAACGGAATATGCTCTTTTTCCTGTTGTTGCTTTTCATGCTGTAGATGTTTTTGTTGTTTCTGCGATGCCATAGAATATCCTTTCTGAATTTATTCTTCCATAGAAAGTACGGCAAGGAACGCTTCCTGTGGTATCTCAACTCGTCCGACTTGCTTCATACGTTTTTTTCCTTCTCTTTGCTTCTCGAGCAATTTCCGTTTCCTCGAAATATCGCCCCCATAACATTTTGCAAGAACATTTTTCCTCATCGCACTCAACGTTTCGCGTGCAATTACTTTACTCCCAATAGCAGCTTGAATTGCCACTTCGAACATTTGACGAGGTATGAGTTCCTTAAGTTTCCTGCACAATTTCCTGCCCCAATCATAAGCTTTTGAACGATGAACAATTACTGAGAGCGCATCAACCGGTTCGCCATTGAGAAGAATATCGAGCTTCACTAAATCAGATTCACGGTATTCTATCAATTCATAATCAAAGGAGGCGTAACCGCGCGATAGCGACTTGAGTTTATCATAGAAATCAAAAATGATTTCAGAGAGTGGAAGCTCAAACTGGACATCGGCTCGTTCGGCGCTTATGTAAGTTGTATTACGATGAATTCCTCGACGATCCATACACAACTTCATAATGTTGCCAATGTATTCAGGCGGCGTAATAATTTGCGCTCTTACAAATGGCTCTTCGATCTTTTCGATGAACACTGGATCAGGCATGAGCGCAGGATTATCAACAAGCACGACTTCTTTGTCCGTTTTATAAACTCGGTACTCAACATTCGGCACTGTATTGATTAAATTTTGATTGTACTCGCGTTCAAGACGTTCGCGCACAATATCCATATGAAGAAGTCCAAGGAAACCGGCACGGAATCCAAATCCAAGCGCCACAGAAGTTTCCGGCTCAAAGACGAGAGCCGCGTCATTCAATCTGAGCTTTTCCAAAGCATCTCTCAATTCAGAAAAATCATCGCTGTTCGTTGGATAGATTCCGCTAAAAACCATCGGCTTTGCCTCTTTATAACCAGGAAGCGGTTCAGGCGCAGGATTATTCACCAATGTTATCGTATCGCCTACTTTTGTATCGTGAACATCTTTAACATTTGCAATAATATATCCGACATCGCCAGCAGATAAAATTCCGCTTCGCTTCCGCTGCATTTCTAAAATTCCAATGTCGTCCGCCTGAAATTCTTTTCCATTCGAAAAGAATCGTATCCAGTCCTTCTCGCGAACTGTGCCATCGAACACGCGAACATAAGCCACTGCGCCACGATATTCATCGAACACGGAGTCAAAGATAAGCGCCTTCAGAGGCGCATCGGGATCCCCCGACGGCGGAGGAATTCGATGCACAATCGCTTCGAGTACGTCTTCGGTGCCAATACCAGATTTGGCGCTTCCCATCAGTATTTCATCTTCCCGACATCCTATCAAATCTATGATTTGCTTTTTGACTGTATCGAGCATGGTCTTTGCACTCGGCAAATCTATCTTATTGATAAAAGGAATAATTTCTAATCCTGCATCAATGGCAAGATACAAATTCGATATCGTTTGAGCTTCGACGCCTTGCGTTGCATCAACAACGAGAATTGCGCCTTCACAGGCAGCAAGGGAGCGCGATACTTCATACGTAAAATCAACGTGTCCCGGTGTATCAATTAAATTTAGTATATACTGTTGACCATCCTGAGCATTATAGTGGAGTTGAATGGCATGGAGCTTGATAGTAATTCCACGTTCTTGCTCAAGATCCATATCATCCAGAACTTGCTTCGTCATTTCCCGTGAAGAAACAGCTCCAGTGTATTCCAGCAATCTATCCGCTAGTGTTGATTTTCCATGATCAATGTGAGCAATGATGCAAAAATTACGAATTGATTTCATTTCCGACATTAGAGTATTTTCCGTACTTCTACAATAAACAAAAGAGTAAAGAGTGAATGCAATATTTCCCAGCCACTCTTTACTCCTTCTTTTTATTCAATATACTTTAAAATGAACCGAAGAGCAAGATAACGACTGTGTGTGTTAAGCTCCCTCATCGGAATTTTGTTTAACCTTCGTGCGTTGGATATCTATTTGTAAGCTGATTTACGAGGTTACATTTCCTCTTCTGTAAATTCGATTGCAGGGAGATAAAGATTGAAAGTGGTACCCTTGCCAACATTGCTCTCAACCTGAATAAATCCATTATGACCTTTTATTATTCCAGCAACAACAGATAAACCAAGTCCTGTGCCTTTTCCTACTTCTTTTGTTGTAAAGAACGGATCAAAAATTTTATCAAGAATTTCCGGTGGCATGCCGCAACCTGTGTCACTCACCGAACATTTGACAAAAGAACCTTCGCGTCCATTTACTATTTCTTCCGCCTGTTGTCGGGTTACTTCACATTTTTCAAGAGCAATGGAAATTGTGCCACCTTGAGGCATTGCATCGCACGCATTATTGATCAGATTCGTAAAAACCTGGCGTAACTGAACCGGATCGCCAGAGACACAGAGAGGAACAGAAGTGTATGAGACACTTAGATGGATTTTCTCCGGCAAATGCTCTTGTGCTGAACGAATAAGTCGGCGCATAAAATCTGCAAGCTCAACGGAAATGTGCCCGCCTTCTGCGCCACGAACAAATGCAAGTAGGTGTCGAACCATTTCCAAGCCATGCTCAACACCTTGTCGAATCGATGCCAGTACACTTGTTTGCTCGTCAGTCGTCAATCGTCTCTCGAGTAAATCAAGCGAGAGCTTTAGAGGAACAAGCATGTTCTGTAAATCGTGAGCAAGTCCGCTGGAAAATATGCCGATGCTTTCGATTCGCTGAGTACGAAGATTCCTTTCTTCAAGACGCCTCTTTTCAGTTACATCAATAAAGACGACTTCAAAGTAACCATCGGAAGGGAATGCAACAGCCGAAAGAATGATCCAAACCTCCAATCCATCATTTCGTTTGAGTTTTGTTTGGAATGACTCTATTTTTCCTGCTGTTGAAAGCATGGATAAGAATTGTACTCGATCGATCTCTGGCATTGTGTTAAAGACTTGATGCAGCTCCGAAAGTGTCGAAACTCCTAAAATATTGAAAGCTGCATGGTTTGCTTCGATCACCTCTGAAGATGAAAACGAAAATCGTAAGATAGCAGCAAGAGCGTTTTCGAAAATAGCGCGGAATTTTCGCTCACTTCTTGCTAATTCTTCGATTTGGCGTTCCTTCAACTGCAGTTCTTTTTGTTTCCACATAATGACTGCAACGACAAGGCTCCCTGTCAGTACCATAAGAACTACCGTACCGGTAAGTACAATCCACGTCATAGTTTCAATATTTCATTATTGTGTTAGAAAAATAATTCACCGGATGAAACTTTATAATATCATGCAACTATAATGGAAACAAAAAATTCTCAAAATAAATTGTTCTAAGAACGTTTTTGATTAAGCCTCTTTACAACTTTAGAAAGGAAGGGGCGCGGCGCAAATCGAACTACTTGTGCCGAAACTTTATTCATAAAACCTGGAATAACTAACGCTTTCTCTTTCATCAGTCCCTTGAATCCGGCTTCTGCGACTTCTTCAGCAGTCAGAGTTGCAAATCGCTGCAGCAAATGCGTGTTCTTCATCCCCGAGCGTTCAAGAAATTGCGTTGATGTTGGACCAGGACAAAGAGAAGTAACTGTTATTCCCGTTCCTTGCAATTCCTCACGCAATGCAAGTGAAAAATGAAGTACATACGCTTTCGATGCATAGTATACAGCCATAAGAGGCCCTGGTTGAAACGCCGCTATCGAAGCAACATTGAGAATTTTGCCCGAGTTTCTTTTTAACATGTCTTGTAACAGTAAATACGTTAGTTGAGTAAGTGCAACAATATTAACTTGAAGCATCGCAAGCTGATCTGCAAGAGGAAGATCATTGAATTCACCATGCAAGCCGATCCCCGCATTGTTGACAAGCACGTCAACATTCAACATTTCTGCGTTGAGAACGTTATACAAATTTTCAGGGGCAGTTGAAACGGACAAATCCTGCGAACAGCATTTTATCTCGATGTTATATCGTTCCTCCCATTGCTTTTGAACCTCCACAATTTTTGAAATGTTCCTTCCCGTTAAAACAAGATCGTATCCATGGTTGGCAAACTTTTCTGCAAGTGCGAATCCAATTCCACTCGTTGCTCCAGTAATAAGTGCAAGCGGCTTCCGTTCCATTCATTCCCTCCTTACCGTTATTTCGTAAACTGCTCGATCATTCGTTCAATCGCCGCTGCGCAGACAGGATCAAAATCCACAGGATTTAACGAGAACATCTTGCAATCTAACGCAGGACGATACATACCATAAGGTAGATACCCTGCTCCTTCAAATGCTCCAACTTGATTTATCAATTTCGGATTCGCCAAAATTATTTTCGTTTGTGAGAGAAATACTTCGCGTTTCTGATAATAGTCAGGATCTCGTCGATCTAGTTTTGCGCGTAGAGTTTCAAGACTATCATATTGCTCTTTTCCCCACGGCGTTGGAACGGGCGTATCATTGTCAATGAACTCTTTCCATTTTATAGTATTCCGATCTGCTGTCCGAGATAAATTTGGTTCCCACGGTTCTACACCGTGCGGATAAAAATCAATGTATGATATTTGAGAACTATAGTACTCATCACCCAGTCCAGCAAAACAATGGCCAAATTCATGGACGAAAACATACTCCACTTCCCACTCTTGTCCTTTCTGTGCAGAAGTTGTAAAGGATGTCGTATAGAGATTAAAAATTCCTCCTCCTCCATAACGATTATCATTGACAAGAATTGTAATGAAATCGTACGGCACGGTTCCTGCAATATCCCTTAGCGTTCGATTGTCTTCTGTAAGAATGTAACGAACTGAGCCGAATGTATTGTAATGCGTACCTAACGCAGTCTTCTTCCAGACATGAATATCTGGTTTATCAATGCCAGATTCTTCTGATATGACTTCAAGAGCGCGAACATTAAAATCTTTCTTGTGATTCCTAAAAGGATAGACCGAAAAGAGCACATTCGTATAATGTTGTGCATCCTTCCTGAATTTCCCCATGTCGCTGGCAGAATATCCATCGCCTAAAATTAAAAGATCAACTTTGTTATCGACAGAGCCGTTGTTCGCAATTTCGAGAACTTTATACTTCCTCTTGGTACAATCTCGACGAATAAAAACAGAATCGTTCGGGTCGATCGTAAATTCTTGAAGTCTCCTAAATACCATCGGTTTCCCTTCACCGACAATACTATCTCGTTTGAAAAATGTTAGAATGATTTTCTCTTTCGGAAAAGGAAAACGTACCGTCTCGTGAAACGTGCGCCATGTAGACATTGCTTCTTCTGTCGTTTGCCACTCAGCGCTCAGCGTACAAAATCCACGCGAAAAAATCACTTGTTTTGAGCTGTAATCTTGCACTGTAAAAAAATTATCACCTAAGTTCATCGTATCAATGAGCGCCGTACGACTTCCAGCCCAAAGCGGTTCTTCATACACTGCATCGAGAGTAATGTGCTCCTCTCCTTTTGTTGCAATCCGATAGTAATCAACTCGCATCGTGGAAGAATAGAACTGGTTGTTATAACTTTGTGCAAATAGTACCGATGAAAAAAGAAATAGAGAAATAATTGTATGCTTCATTGCGCCACCTTTAATTTTTCTTTCCCAATGTACAATAGAGAAAATGCACAAACAAGGTTCAAGCTATAATTTTACATACGACTGTGAACTACTGTAATCCTAATTATGAGAACCTTAGTTTCTTCTCGATTCTCTTGCTTCAATAAATTGGGAATCTTTTTTGCTACTATGAATAATGTAATGATTATTCAGGAGACACAGTGAGAAAATTCAGCGATTTCCAACACTCCATTCTCTTGCATATTAAAAGCAGTTTGGTATTGCTTTAGCGGAAAAACTTTTAGAACTTGACGGAAGAGTAGACCAAAACTCAATCATTCTTTAATAATCACATCCACAATATTAGGAGGATTCGCGATGGAAAATCTTTCCACTCCTTCCTTAGCCGGTCGTACAATTGTACTCACACGATCGGCAGAACACAATGAAGTAAACCGTCCATTATTTGAGGCGCGAGGCGCTTCCGTTCTTTGCTTCCCTACAATCGAAATTCATGATCCCCCATCTTGGGATGCAGTTGATTCTGTACTGCGGAAACTCGCCGAGTTTACCGATGTGTGCTTTACAAGTCAATATTCGGTAAAAAAATTGGTCGAAAGAGCTCGGGCTGTACGTCCAAAAGCTCTAGAAACACTTTCAACGCGCACACTCATTGCAGTTGGGGAAAAAACTCGCTCGACGCTCGAATCGTTAGGATTTCCTCTCTCTCACATGCCTCAGCCGTCGCAATCTTCTGCAAATGGTATTGTGGAAATGCTGCGCACACAACCACTCGAAGGAAGAAAGTTTCTTTATCCTAAAGGAAATATTGCACGAGACGATCTTTCCGAACAACTTAGAGCGCTCGGCGCTTCTATTGAAGATGTCGTTGTCTATCAGACTCGTGTTCCCGAGAGCGCTTTCGCCGAAACGATAAAACAAAAACTACAACAAAAAGAAATCGATGTTGTAACGTTCTTTAGTCCATCGGCTGTACACAATTGTATTGAATTAGTAGGAGAAGAAGCCGTCTCAAATGCCATTATAGCGGCAGTTGGAAATACAACTGCGGATGCAGCTACGAAAGCTGGACTCAAAGTTACAATCCGCGCCGAACAACCAACTGCTGAAAGCTTAGTTCAATCAATCGAACGGTATTATCAAAACATCGGTAACTGAGTAAATAGAACGCGGATAACTTCCTTTTTTTACACGCAGGTGCAGATTTGCAAATCGAACTTCTGCATTATTTATGTATTTCTTTAATTAATGCCTGAGGGAGAATTCAATTTTTGCAACTTTCTCCGATACCTTAGAAAATAGAAGACATAATAGAATCATTATTTTCTATCGTGTGGGAATAGAAAGTAATTTCGATATGCTTTCAAAAGATAAGGAATTACAGAACTATCATCCATCTATGATTGTGTGAGGAGTATTATATGAACTCGAGTTCAGGTACTTCTCTGCCTGCGGATCCACTGCCAACCATCCGCCTATGAGGCTGTCGTAATATCTTACGCTAAAATAATCCAACCCCGTCTCCATATCTCGCTCTTTGCCGGTAAATTCATATCGAGGATCGGCGCTTGAAACTCCGCGCCTGACTTCCATTTGTCAGTCAATATTCCAATTCCCTCTGAAGCATGATAATACAACTTGTTCCCCACGATTCTTTTACATCACTTTTTGACTAAAGAAAAATATGTTCCGGTGAACTAATTTATTGCTGGGAAGGCGCTTGCTTCTTTAACTCTTCAAGTTCTTGAATGCGTTTTTCGTAATTTTCGCGTTCTTCCGGTTTCGTACGAGAGAGTGTTTTGTATGCTTTGATTGCATCATCGTACCAACCCTGTCTTGCATAAATCTCCGCTAATGTCGGAGTTACAAAATCGTTCCCAATATCTGTATCTTGCTCAGAGAAGGTGGGAGTTTCCTTTTGAGTAAAATCAATAATCGGAGCGATGCGACCAGCGCCTTGGAGTTTCTTCGCTAAATCTTCAATCGTATTTTCTTCCCCAGAAGGCAAATCGCTTGCAAACGGAGGATTGAAGGCAAAAGGCTCTTCCTGAGTCGCTCCAAAACTATCAATCATCGGAGAGGTTGTGCCAGGAAAAGAAAATGTATCTTCGGACGGTTCCGAAAGACCGAATGACGGCGGATTAAAGGTAGCAGGAATTTCTTCTGTCGTTTGTTTTTGAAAGAACCCATCAAGAGAAATAGAATCTTCACCCGTCAATTCACTCCGCATACGCGTAACATATACATCGAACGACGCTATTTCATCCGGAGAGATTGGTTTTGGCGGAATTGCAGCAGGAGGGGATGGCGGTGGAGTAAATTCAAATGTTGGTAGAGCCTGCGGACTGTTCCAAGTATTTTGCTGAGTCTCTGGTATTTGAAAATCAAACGACGGAGTCACCGGCGGTTCTTGAATCCCAAGTCCCGCCACCGATGGTTCTGCTGCAAGAGGCAACGAATATTCATCATGGAGCAATGGTTTGTACTGCTGCGTCTGATTTTCAGCGGGTTGAATATCTTCTAAAATATCTCCCCATCCAGCAGGCGCATGCTCAATCGTTTGTTGAAAATTTGAAGTCGGCTCGCTTTCAGGAATGGAAATTTCTTCTCCTGGATTTACCGTGATTGATTGAGCTTCCTGCTGAGGCATGTACGATACCGGAAGTTCATCCTCACTTAATGGAACCGAACTTAACAGCCGTAGAATCTCATTATTCTTTGAAAAGAAATCAGCCACAAACTCCAATTCTCTGCGCGCTTCTTTGAGCATTTGCAAAGCGATGAGAGCTTTCCCTTTTACTAAATGCCCGGTTGAGTAAAAAGGATAACGCGCAAGTCCAGCGTCACAGATACGAACCGCATCTTCTGCTTTTCCGCTTTCAAGGTAGTATGCCGCAAGCTGTGCAAAAAGCGGCGACGCCGAAGATTCTTTCAATCGTCGTTCTAGTATTTCAATATGTTGTTGGAGAAAATCACTCATGTCTATTGACGAATTTTGCGAGCCTCTAGTCCTTGCTGAATTGATAGCCACGCTATACTTCCAAATCCTATTAAATAGAGTAACTGAAATGGCAACGCAGCTATTTCTAAGTAATATAATGATGAAATGACTCCAAAAAAGCAATAAAGAGCCAAAAGAATTTCTACTACAACCACCCAATCAATTTTTTCTCTAATTGCGTATTTCTTTACCTGCCATGCATCTTGTTTCTTTTCGATGGCATATTTTGGCGTTCGAACAAATTCGCTCCTGCGTCTCAAAAGTCCTTCAAACACAGCACGGGTATTATTAACGGCAAATCCCATACTTCCTGCCATAAACAGCGGAAAGAGCAATATACGTTTGCGCCAATCGGGATGAACCGATTTCTGTGAAACGAGATAGAATAAGAATGACCCAATGAAAGCAATTACAAACACAGACATTATTGCAAAGTACGCTTCATGTCCGCCATGTTGTTTGATGAAAATGAGCGGAACATTCAAGATACCAGCGAGAAGAATAAACGGAAAAACAAAATTATTAGTAAGATGAAATGTCGAGTGAATTTTTACACGAAGTGGCATCTTCGCTTTCCATACTTCCGGTAACATTTTCCGTGCAGTTTCGATTGCTCCTTTTGTCCACCGAAATTGTTGAGACTTAAGAGCGTTGACCTCTGCTGGAAGTTCTGCAGGCGATGTAACATCGGTGAGATAAATAAATTTCCAGCCACGCAATTGTGCACGGTAACTCAAGTCGAGATCCTCGGTCAACGTATCAGATTGCCAATTGCCAGCATCGTAAATCGCTGTCTTACGCCACACGCCTCCAGTTCCATTGAAATTTATAAAGTATCCAGCTTTGCATCGTACATCTTGCTCAACTACAAAATGCCCATCGAGGGCAAAGGCTTGCGCTTTTGTAAGCAAAGAGTATTCTGCGTTGATGTGTTCCCACCGTGTCTGCACGACAGCAATTTTTGGATCAGTATAAAAGTGCGGAATTGTCTTTTGCAGGAAGTCTCTGTTTGGTACAAAATCAGCGTCGAAGATGGCAATGAACTCACCGCGCGCTAATTCCAACCCATACTTCAAAGCTCCTGCTTTGTAGCCGCTTCGATCGGTACGATGGATATGCTTAATATCATAACCGAGCGAACGATAGTGCGCTACAGTTTTCGCACACAGTTCTACAGTCTCATCGGTCGAGTCATCGAGCGCCTGAATTTCTAATTTATCTTTAGGATAATCCAAAGCACAGACAGCATCGATCAAACGATTGACGACGTAGTATTCATTGAAGATTGGCAACTGAATAGTTACTATTGGCGTTTCTGTCAAAGGCGGCGTCTCGAACTTCTGTCCTTTCTGTTTTAAGTAATGGTAAACCATTACAAAGCCATGCGCGCCAAACGCAAAGAGAATTAAGAGCGAAATAAAATACGCATAGAGTACAAAGTCCGTAAAGGTTGGACTTTCTAGAATTTGTTGTCGAAGAAAAATAAATGCAATATTCATAATTCACCATCCTGCTACTGTTTCGTTTAAAATATCTTCAGTAATTTTTTTTATTGCTTCGGTAATGCCTTCGTTCCGTTGTGTGAACGAACTTCCCGAAGGATAATCTCCCCACCCAGAAAAACTCTTTTCCCACATCTTCTTTCTCAATACCTGATCCTGAAGCGTTGCTCGAACTGTAATTGTAATGCGCCGCTGCGTTACCTGCTCGACTCCTTGTAGAACTGCTGGAGCGTCTCTCAAATCCGTAATAACAACTTCGAGCACGGCATCAGCTGAGTTGCGATCCGTCAACTGCAGCGAATTATCCGCAACGAAAAGGTCATTGAGCTGTCGCGTCATCAGTTCGCGCAAACTTGGATCGCCAGAACCTGTTTGATCTTCAACGACTGGAATGGCTATCGTTTTAAGATGCGATGGTACCGAACCGCCTTTGAAAGAGTATGTGCATCCGCCTACCACCATTACCAGAAGACAAACACCGCACAAAAATGCACGATCTAAGAAAGAAGAACGATATGTTATAGTTTTTTTCTTCATCTACAAACCAAACTCTTTTATCTTTCGATACAATGTTCGTTCACTGATGTTCAAATCGTTTGCCGCCAATCTCCTGTTTCCGTTATGTCGCTCGAGAGCCGCCTGAATCATTCGACGTTCCATCTCATCCAGCGAAAGTACATCTTCAGCCGCAGGAACTGCTAAAGCTTTATTATTTCCATTCGAATGCAAAAGTCTTTCTTCCAACAGTTTGCGCATTTCCATAATATTCGATTTCAAATCTATAAGAGCGCGATAAATTAGCTCACGCTCGGCTTGTTCAACAGTTTTATTTGTAAATACCGGCAAATTTCTTTGAGTATTTGGAAATTGATTTTGCAAATATTTTTTCACTTCGTTCGCTGTCAATAATTTTCCCCCTTCGAGTACGAGCATACTTTCAATCACATTTTTTAACTCACGAATATTTCCGGGCCAATCGTACTTCATAAGAAGCTCGGTCGCATCATCCGTAAAACCGTCGAACTGTATTTGATTTTTCTCTGTTACCTCTTTCACAAAATGTTCAACGAGAAGTGGAATATCTTCCTTTCGCTCGCGTAAGGGCGGCAAATGAATATTGACAGAGCGCAGCCGAAAATATAAATCTTCTCTGAACCGCTTCTGTTGAACTTCGTACTCCAGTACTTTGTTCGTCGCTGCAATCACCCGCACATCTGTTCTTCGTGTCATCGATGATCCAACGCGCATATATTCTCCGCTCTCTAACACACGGAGCAATTTTACCTGTGTCGCAAGCGGCATCTCTCCAATTTCATCTAAAAAAATCGTTCCGCCATCTGCAATTTCAAAATAACCTTTTCGTGTTTCGGTTGCGCTTGTAAAAGCGCCTCTCTCATGTCCAAAGAGTTCGCTCTCGATCAATCCTTCAGGTATTGCGCCGCAATTAACGGCTACTATTTCTTTTTGAGCGCGTTTGCTTGCACCGTGAATTGCTTTTGCAATAACTTCTTTTCCCGTGCCGCTCTCACCGGTAATAAGCACAGGAATATCCGTCGGCGCAACCTGCTGGAGCGTGTCCACAATCTCCTGAATTTCAGGCGATTGACCAATGATTCCGTATGTTTGTTGAAATACAGCTCGATCCATTACCGTGATACCACAATTGCATTAAGTCCAAATTTTTCTTTGAGTTCCGACGATACCGCCTTTGCTTCATCGTACGTTCGATATTCGCCGACCCAAACTTTGTGAAGTTTTTTCCCATTGCTCATAATTGTAAAGATGTTGCAGGTATATCCTTCCTGCTCGAATTTCGACTTCAAAATTTCGGCATTGTTGAGCGTCGAAAAAGCTCCTACCTGCACTGTAAACCCCGCATTATATTTCTGCGGCTGTTGACTCGGCGTAGATGATGGAACATTCTCTCTTGGCTCGACTATTTCTTTTTGTTGTTTTACCTCTTTCTGTGGTTTGGGCGTCTCTTCAGCAAGCGGCGTTTGCTCCATTGCATAAGCAGAAAAAGGATAATCTTGCTTCAATTGCTGGTATTTTTGATCTGCAGTTTTATAAAGACCGATTGAGTAATAGTACTGATACAATTTAAAAAGAGCATCGTCAGCCCATTCGCTTCGAGGAAAATTATCAACGATATTCTGATACATCTTGGCAGCTTCACTTCCATCAGTGGTTAAAACCGCCTGAAGGTAGAGAACTCCAGGATTATTTTGATACTGCGTCATCAGCGTTGGTAATTCTGCACGAACAATTTCTTCTTTCCCCTGCTCGATGAGCTCAAGCCGACGCCGTATATCCGGTTCATTTCCCGTCTGAGCGCCGACAGGTAAAACCAAAATTACTCCGAGTATAAACAACCCAACGACCTTCTTCATAATGCTATACTCCTTGAAAATGTTTTATCGTAAATCTTCTCCCGTTGTTGATTAATCTGCGTCCCAAATAAAGTTGCTGCATTAACATGATTTATTGTAAGAGTTAAATAGTCACCCGGTTTTTCTGTCGAGTGCGGAAATACAACCATTTTATTCGTATCAGTTCTGCCGCAGTATTCGTTCTCGGATTTTTTACTCGTTCCCTCGACCAATACTTCTACTGTTTTTCCAATCATCGCTTCATTGAGTCTCAGAGAAATTGCACGTTGAAGTTCGATGATTTCATTCAAACGGCGAATTTTTTCTTCTTCAGGAACATCATCATTCAATGAACATGCTTTTGTCCGTTTGCGCGGAGAGTACTTAAATGTAAAAGCGCCATCGAATTGAATTTCTTCCAGAGCTTCGAGTGTTCTCCGATGATCATCTTCGGTCTCCATTGGAAAGCCTGCAATGATATCCGTCGATAAAGCTACAGAGGGAATGTGTTCTCGTATTTTCGATACAAGGCGTTGATAGTGTTCAATTGTATACGCACGGTTCATCAATTTCAAAATTCTGTTCGAACCAGACTGAAGAGGTAAGTGAATGAAATTGCAAATATTTGAGTGCAGAGCAATTGTATCAATAAGCTTGTCGGACATATCGTACGGATGCGATGTTGTAAACCGAATTCGCATTGTGCGATCAATTCGCGCAACCCTATCGAGTAAATCTGCAAAATCTTTTGTACCATCATGGTATGAATTTACATTCTGACCAAGCAGCGTTACTTCTTTGAATCCTTGCAGCGATAGACGCTCGACTTCCTGCACGATTCCGTTTAAGGAACGGCTTCGCTCACGACCGCGAGTAAAAGGCACCACGCAATACGAACAAAAATTATTGCATCCTCGCATAATCGCAATCCAGGCTGAAATTCCATCTGTGCGGAGTGGAATAATATCTTCGTAAGTTTCGACTCTCGAAAGCCGAACAGCTATTCCCTTTTCTCCTGCTTGTGCCGCTTCTATAATAGAAGGTAATTTTCTGTATTCATCCGGTCCAACTACAAAATCCACCGCATCATCATCAAACAATTCTTGCCGCAAATGCTCCGCCATACATCCAAGCGCTCCAACAACAACGCCCGAATTTTTCTTCTTGTATTGCCTGAACATTCCAATTCTTCCGAATACACGCTGCTCGGCATTATCTCTCACAGCGCAGGTATTCACCAGAACAACATCGCTCTCCGCAATGTTTGTCGTTTGAGTATATCCTGCTTGTGAAAGAATACTGAGCACGATTTCGGTATCGGCAAGGTTCATTTGACAGCCGTATGTTTCGATATATACCTTCTTCATCGCTCTATTATTATAATGAAACTCTGACAGATTCTCAATCCATGTTACTATCATTAAACATATTTAATTGTTTAGAAAATTAAAGTTTTTTATCTTTAACTATATCGTTGTTGACATTTCGACAGGTTGCTTTCGCTTGCGCTAACTTATTGAATATTCATCAACTTGATGTTATTTTGAAAACGGTTTATCAATATTTTTTAACATTATTGAAAGATTAAAAATATGAACACAATCATTGCTGATATTAAACAAAAAGCTAAATCATTGAAAAAACACATTCTGTTACCCGATGCAACCGATGAACGTGCGATTCAAGCGGCTCGCATTATAACAGATGAAAAAATTGCAACTATAACTTTAGTTGGACCTCAAACCGAAATTCTTACCAAGGCGAAAAATCTCGGCGTTGCATTAGATGGAATAAATATTGTCGATCCCGAAGAATCAAAAGATTTAGAATCATTCATTAAAATTTACTACGAACTCCGGAAATCAAAAGGGATGACGTACGAAGAAGCTTCAAAAATAATGAGGCGCTCTTTATTCTTCGCTGCAATGATGGTTCGGGAAGACCTCGCCGACGGAAGCGTTGCTGGTTCTCTTTCAGCCACGAGCGATGTGTTGCGCGCAGGCATTCAAATAATTGGAATGCCTCCTGAAATCAGCGTGGTATCGAGCTTTTTCCTCATCGTCTTTCCGGAAAAAGTATACACATTTTCCGATTCGGGTGTCGTACCAGATCCAACCGTAGAACAACTTGCAGATATTGCAATTTCAGCATCGGGAAATCATCGAAGATTAACCGGCGAAGATCCGCGAATCGCTATGCTCTCGTTCTCTACAAAAGGGAGCGCATCGCATCCAAAAGTAGAAAAAGTTCAGAAGGCAACAGCGCTCGTAAAGCAGAAAAGACCCGACCTCATCGTCGATGGTGAACTTCAGCTTGACGCTGCAATCGTTCCAGAAGTCGCTCAACGGAAAGCCCCCGGCAGTCCAGTTGAAGGCAAAGCGAATGTACTGATTTTTCCCGACCTCGATGCCGGTAACATCAGCTACAAGTTAGCTCAACGCATGGCTGGCGCGGATGCCTACGGACCGATTGTGCAGGGATTGAAGAAACCATTCTTCGACCTCTCGCGTGGCTGTAGCGCTGACGACATTGTTACTGTTACTGCTATTAACGTTGTGGCAGGCGCTCTTTAATCTCATTGCGTTGAACCGCTTTTCGATAAAGTTAGAATGACAAAAACTGCGTCTCATACCTGGAGCGAAGGTAAAGGTCGTTACGTTTTTCTCGACCTTTACCGTGGACTCATTGTTTTATTGATGCTCGAAGGACATGTACTTCGAGAACTTTTAACGCCAGAACTTCGCGTATCGGAATGGTTTCGGATCCATGAAATTTTCCACGGAGTAACCGCGCCTGGATTCCTCTTCGGTTCAGGATTTGCATTTGCTATTGCAACACAGCGGAAATGGGAACAGGCAATTACATTCAACAAGCGTTTTTTACGGCGCTGCTGGCGCGCTATTCTTTTAATTTTTACTGGCTATGCGCTCCATGTTCCGTACCTTTCTCTACAGAAGTCACTCGCACTGGCAACACAATCAGAATGGGATGCTTTCTTTGCGTTCGATGTGCTTCAATGTATTGGCGTGAGTTTACTCATCCTACGGATTTTGCTTTTCATACTAAAAAAAGAAAAACCATTTCTCATAACAATCGTTATTCTCTTTCTTTCGATTGTTTATTTAACGCCAATCGTTTCTTCGGAAAATTTTACGAATCAACTTCCACCTTTCCTTGTGCCTGCATTTCACATTAAAGGAAAGTCGTACTTCCCATTTTTTCCGTTTGCAGCGTATCTTTTAGGAGGGACGATCGTTTCCTGGATGTTCCTCAGAGCTGCGCAAAATCTGAGGGAAAGCGTTTTTATTCAAAATTTATTCTTTACAGGAATTGCTCTGATCCTTTTAGGGTGGGGACTCGATGCTCTTCCCTACTCTACCTATTCCAACTATGACTTCTGGCATACAAGTCCCAATTACTTCTGGATTCGATTTGGAATTCTTTTTCTAATGATGAGCGCTCTGTGGTATTTTGAAGATGCCTTTTTACGACAGCCTCATCGCTCGTGGGTTATGCCTCGATGGCTTACGACATTGGGCATGCAATCTCTCTTCGTTTACATTGCTCATCTAATAATTCTCTACGGTTGGGTTTACAATACATCTTTCAATATGAGTTACTATTGGAAAGACTCGCTCACACTTGGCGCTTCATCACTCGTGGCTTTACTTCTTATAGCGTTAATGACTGCAGGCGCGTTTGCATGGCGTTATCTTCAAAAAAATCATATTACCTATTTGCGCGGATTACTATTTTACTTTGGATTCATTACTGTCTGGCCATTCTTATTTTCACCAAATTAAATAACTCAAGGCTGCTCTTATGAAACGAACTGTAATCAATAAACAAAAAAATAGTAAACGATGTTTTTTGTGCGGACTAAAGAATCCCTTTGGACTTCACGGAATGTTCTATGAACTCGAGAACAATGAGTTGTTGTGTCTTGTTACTCCTAAAGATGAACATCAGAGTTATCCTGGAAGACTGCATGGTGGAATCGCCACAGCGCTTCTCGACGAAACAATCGGGCGCACAATTCTGATGCACCACAAAGATGAAGTCTGGGGCGTTACTATTGAATTCACCACAAAATATAAAAAGCCAATTCCACTCGAACAGCAATTAAGAATTGTTGGCAGAGTAACAAAAGAAACAAGTCGAACCTTTGAAGGCACTGGTGAAATTTTTCTCCCTGACGGAGAAGTCGGAGCAACAGGACATGGAATTTATCTAAGAATGCCTCTCTCAAAAATTACAGACTTCGATCCGCTTGTTGAAGAGTGGAAGGTTGTCCCTCTACCTGATGATCCTCACACAATAGAATTTGGTTCATAAATCTCCTTCTGTGGTACTTCATCAAACACCTACGTAGACTCTCCTATAGCTTTGGGTTCAAAAAGAATATATTTTAAAAATGATTGAAAAAGCGGTTTTCAGTGTATGAACGGATGAGAAGAATGAGAGGATACTTGTGTAAGAGTTTATCATAGTTCCTTTCTATTGCAAATAACTTCTTATCGATTTTGTATTCATAACATCTTCCATAGATATACATACATTTGATAGACCAATTTAGACTTAATGCGGTAAGCGGTATGAATAAACGAAAATTTTTTAACAGCGCTGGAATTGTATGCGGTGTACTGTTAATTATCTTTGGATTTGCATGGTGGTATTCCTCTCGTTCTCCTCTTCACCTCACTCCAGAAGAACAAGAGTGGCTAAAGCAACATCCAACGATCCGAATCGCTCCAAACCCAAATTTCATTCCGATTGAATTTTTCGAAGGCGATACTGCCTACAGCGGACTTGCTGCCGACCTTGTAAAAGAAATTGAACGAGAACTCGGCATTACATTTACCGTTGTACGTTATAACAATATGGCTGAAATTTTCGATGCAGCAGAACGAAAAGATGTCGATGTTATTACAGCAACAGCTATTACCGAAAAACGAAAAAAATATCTTCTCTTTACAGATCCTTTCATTCATCTTCAAAAAGTAATTGTTGTAAGAAAAAGCGATAAGCGTTCGCTCACAATAGACTCGCTCAATGGTATGCATGTCGCTGTCATTTACCATTCTTCTGTTCATGAACGGCTCTTAAATGAAGGAGTGAAGGCAATCTTAGATACTGTGCCATCAACAATCGAAAGTTTATATGAGGTTTCTTTTGGAAAAGTCGATGCTTCTGTAGCCAACATCGCTACAGTATCTTACATTATTGAAAAACAGGGATTATCAAACCTTCGCATTGCAGGAGACTTTGGTCCAAAGGCTCCATACTTGATGGCTGTACGAAATGATTGGCCTGAGTTAGTTTCGATCCTGAATAAAGCAATGGCATCCATTCCACCTGCAAAAAAGCAACAAATTGTAAAAAAATGGACCGGACTTGAATTAACAGTACCCTGGTACAGTGAAATTCTCTGGCAATGGATAATTATCGTTATTATAATTTTTGTTCTTTTCACAGGAGTTGTGCTTCTATGGAACCGTCTCCTCAGCCGAAAACTCAAAGAGAAATCCGAAGAACTCGAACAGGAATTTTTGAAACGATTAGAAACTCAAAACGAACTTCTTAAAAGTGAAGAGAAATTCCATACTCTTTTTATGGCTTCAGCGGATGCCAATCTTATCATTATAAATAATGTATGCGTGGATTGTAATGATGCTGCCGCACGGTCATTAGAAACAGAGCGAGCAAACATTATGGGAAAACGGCTGGATGAAATATCTCCTACTTTCCAACCCGATGGAGTAGCTTCCTCAATTAAATATTCTCAGTTCTATCAAAGAGCAATAGATTCAGGTGCAATAACATTTGAGTGGATGCTTCAAAAAGTGACAGGTCAGATTGTCTGGGTTGAAATTACAATGACACGTGTAATGATTGATAGCAGCATTGCACTCTTTACTTCCTGGCGGGATATTACAGACAGAAAACTGGTCGAGCAGGAAACATACAATCACTTTAAGCAACTGCAAACTCTTTACAACGCATCTCAATCCATCGCCCAGAGCATTTCGACACAACAGGTCGGTGTAAAAGCAATCGAAGCGCTTAACTCTCTTTTCCCATCGAAAGAAAGTTGTATCTGGATTTATCACCTTGAACATGATTCATTCGAGCTTCTAGCTCATAGTAAGGATGGACATACTATTGATAGCGAAACACTTCAACCCATCTCCTTAACGCAAAACAGTCTCTGTAGATGGGTTCTTAATAATGGAGAATCCATTCTCAGCGGTAACATTCAAAGTGACCCGAGAGGATTTCAAGTAGATTCTGCTGTACACTCGGTACTTTGTGTTCCATTGAAACTTTCTGAGCAAGTTCTCGGATGTGTTACTGTTAAAACTAGCAAAGAGAATGCTTTCAATGAACAAGAACTTCAGCTCTTATCGACGCTTGCAAATTCTGTCGCCATCGTCCTTGAAAATGTTCGTTTGATCGAATCATTGAAAAATGAATTAGCCGAACGGAAGCGCATCAAGGAGCATCAACAAAAACTGGAAGAACAACTTTACCAGATACAAAAGATGGAAAGTCTCGGCACACTTGCCGGCGGAGTTGCACACGATTTCAACAATATCCTTGGCATTATATCCGCTTACACTGAAATGCTTGTTATCCATAAAAATGATGAAGCGCGTTTCCAAAAATATATCGAAGCAATCACTCAAACAACCACGCGTGCTACGAACCTTGTACGACAAATTTTGACATTTGCACGCCGTACGGAATTTGAACAAGTACCCGTCAACATCAATGACTTAATTAAAGAGCTTACGAAACTTTTGAGCGAAACATTACCTAAGACTATAGAAATTCAACTGGAGCTTCAACCGAACCTCTCGCCTATTCTCGGCGATCCTACACAAATTCATCAGGCATTGTTGAATCTTTCTCTCAATGCACGAGATGCCATGCCAAACGGCGGCGTGCTCTATTTGAAGACAGAACTACTTCCTCTCGATAATGTCAAGACAACATTTCCCAAAGCACAGGCAACATCCTACGAGACAATTACAATTCGAGATACAGGAATTGGAATGTCTCAGGAAACGCTTAAACGTATCTACGAGCCTTTCTATACAACAAAAGAAAATGGGAAAGGAACCGGATTAGGGCTTTCTGTTGTCTACGGCGTTGTATCAAGTTTGAATGGATTCATTGATGTAAAAAGTACTGTCGGACAGGGTACCACATTTCAAATTTTTCTTCCTTCAAATCACACAATCCAAAAATCAGATCAAACAAAAATTACAATCCCCACAATCAAAGATGGAAATGAAACCATCCTTATCATTGAAGATGAAGATTTCCTGAGAGAGCTTCTCGTTTCAGTGTTAGAAAATCATGGATACAAAGCTCTCATTGCAAAAGATGGATTGGAAGGCGTTGACATCTATAAGGAAAACTATACTTCTATCGATCTAGTTCTTTCTGACCTTGGACTACCAAAGTTAAGCGGAACAGAGTCTCTCATTATAATGAAACGAATCAAGCCAACTCAGAAGGTCATTATGGCAAGCGGTTACTTCGATCCTGATGAACGAAAAAAACTTTCGGAATTGGGAGTAACACATTTTCTGCAAAAGCCTTACAATCCTTCGCACCTGCTTCAAGTCATTCGTACCGTGCTCGACGGAACAGATTTACAACAGAACTAATCGCACAATATCTGGTTAGAGAACACAACTTTCATCAATGCGTATTATTTCTTTTTTTGTGTCTACTGTTGAGTGAACGCCAATTGGAAGCGTTACTTTCCTTGGCATATGTCCATAGCGAAGATTCCCCACGACAACGCCTTTTACTTTTTCAGCATACTCCTTTTGTACTTGCTCAAGAGTCAGGCGAGGTTCTTGTTCATCATCAGCTTCACAAGAAACAAATGTACCATAGATCAATGCAGAGAGATTTGCAAGAATTTTTCCATTCAATAATTGAGCAAGCATTCGGTCAATACGATGTGGCGCCTCATCGACATCTTCGATTGCAAGAATAGCGTTACGCAGCGATGGGAAAAATGAAGTTCCCATTAGTGAAACCAGCAACGAGAGATTCCCTGCAAATAATTTCCCCTCTGCCTTTCCTGAGCGCAGTATTGTTAAAGGTTCATTATCAGGATTTGGAATAACCCCGATTTTCTTTGCGGAAGTTACCATACGCCAAAATTGATCTTCGGTAAAGGGATCGATTTCATTCCACATTTCAACTCCAATCATCGGACCAGAAAAAGTTACAAGTCCAGTCTTACGATATATTGCCAACTGTAAAGCAGTAATATCGCTATACCCAACAATGATTTTGGGATTCCGTCGTAGCGCCAGATAATTGATCTGCGGCAAAATACGCAACGAGCCATATCCACCACGAACAGTAAAAATTGCCTTCACTGTTTTATCCAAAATCATTTCATTAAAATCTGCAGCTCGATCTTCATCTCGTCCTGCACAATATCCATAAAGATCGAAAATATGCTTTCCTAGCTTTACTCTGTACCCCAATCGTTCGAGATATTCCACACCTTTGTATACTTTGTCTTCGCTTGTTACTCTGCTGGCTGGCGCTACAATACCAATAGTATCTCCCTTTTGTAATCGTATTGCTTTTATTGTTTCCATAGTTACCTTTTCACAAATGTATTGGTGTAAATTTTAAGAAGAAATATGAGCAATGCAAGTTTTTTCAAAACTTTTCTTGAGGCTCTAACAGCTCAAGTATGAAATTTAGTCTGGCGGAGCATGGTAGGTTTCTGATTACATAAACTCAGAATTTTATCCTGCTTATAGCCATCTTGATATTCAAAGGATTAGCAAATATTATATAAGAAATAGGAATGGCAATGTTGATTTATCAATAATGAATGTTCTGGATAGAAAAATATTTTCTACTATGAATACCAAAGCGATGGCACAAATGAAACTATCTATCAATATAGCTCCTTCCATGTCGGAGGAGTCGAAATCGAATTTTAACTATATGAAAAAAATTGCCCTTGCTCTCGTTTGTATTTTATCAATGCATCAAGTTTCGATTGCTCAAGCAACCAAAAACCAGAATCCATGGAAGGACTATGCTGCTATCACAACATTAACAGCTGCAATAATTGCTGCCTTTCACTACGACAAGAGTCTTTCGGACGAAATGAGTAGTTGGACAGAGAAATCTTCTTTTGTGAATTCCCTGAGTTCATCACTCTCGACTATCGGCGGAGGATTTTGTGTGGCGGGTTTTCTTACCGCTTATGGCGCGACTGGATATCTTCTTAAAGATACACTAATGGTAACCACATCAATAACAGGAATTACTGCTTTTGCAGTAACCGGTGCTGTTGGCGCTATCTTGAAACACTCATTTGGAAGAGAACGCCCTTCCGTTGCAACTCGTGATGGAGGTTTTTGGCATGGACCTTTCGCATACTTTATTCCATCAAAACGAAATGGAAAGCCATTAGATTCTTTTGTTTCATTTCCATCCGGGCATGCTATTTCCACTTTCTCTGTCGCAACAGTTTTTGCTGATGCTTACAAAGATACATGGGTACCTTACGCCAGCTACAGTCTTGCAGGACTCATCACACTCAGCCGAATTACAGAGCATGAACATTGGCTCAGCGATTGTATTGTAGGAGCTGTAATCGGATATTCAGGTGCAAAAATCGTTGAACGATGTATGAGAAAGCATTCGCCATATAAGTTGGTTCCATTCCTCTATTCCGATGGCGGCGGAGTTACTTTCATTTATACGCTTAACGCACAATCATCAAATTAGATTCTTCCCAAAGCTTAACTTTATCCCAACGTCCGACACTTCACGCAGAGACAATCTATTTCGATTTAAGAGGTTTCGAACATAAGATTTTTTAAAAAATCTACTTTTCAAATGCTAATTCATAATTTGGGAAATTCGATCTAAGAAAAATATGGTACGTAAAACGAGGTGAACGAAGCATTCGCAAAAAATTCTGTTTGATCCCGATTTCGACGTAGTCGAAAACGGGAGAGTTTATTTTGTGCAGCAAAGTGAGCCGATGTTTTACCCATATTTTTTTCAGTCTTGAACCCAAACTATGCAGTAAGGATATTTTCAATCTCTGTAAATCTTTCTTAAGCATAATTCGGATAAACTTTTGGTTCTTTTCTTTCAAGAGAAAAGAACGAACATTGATAAGTTAAATGTAAAAGAAAAGTAAAAGCATAAAGCTGAAATTGCACACCCCTTCCTCCTCTACAAAAGGAAACACCCCGTCAGACTGCGTCTGACACCCCTCTATGAGAGGGGAATTGAACACCTGGTACTTTGGAAGAGGGAAAAAATTCCCCTTCTCAGAAGGGGTGTCAACCGAAGGTTGACGGGGTAGTCTATCAAGACGGCGGCTTCGATACGGATTAATTCTTTTCCCCTTACCCATGTGTGACCCCGTGGGTTACAGGAGAAGTTGTCATACTCAGCCACCGTCAGGAACTCGGTTACCGAGTAGCGCGAAGTGCATATCAAGGCAACAAACCACTTGAATTACTCATTCATAATTTGGGTTATTTAGATTTTTCCAAAATTTAACTCTGTCAAAAGATAAAAAAATTGTCCGTTACAAAAATTCTGTAACGGACAACCATCCAACTCCTTCCCTTTCAAATTCTATTCGTTCGTTGGTTCTTTTTTGCGGGAAGCAGCAAATCGCACGAGTGTTATTACTAAAATGACGAGTACAAGGGCGACAATTACATAAACAACCCATGATGTCGGGGTAACAGAACTTCTCCATTCTGCAATTTTTTTCTCAATACCAACTTTCTGTTCCTCAGTCAATTTTCCAGATTCGACTAATGCGGGTAGCCACGATTTAAGCGAAGGATTCCAAATCTTTTCTTCGAAATCGCTATATCGTTTTGAGCGGATATTTTCCGGCTCCTGCTTGGTATTTTTGATCTCTTCATTGATGTAATTTGTCAACACAATGGTGAACTCATCTCCGCTTGCAAAGGATGTCAATGGAAATCCATTATCAGAGAACAACGTTGCAAGAGACTTCCATGTTCCTTCTTGAACTTTTTGTCCCCATGTGAGGAGTAATGAGTCTACTACGGTTGTTTCTGATTTCCGTTTTTTATCAGCGATGTAAATTTTCGCAAGCTTTGGTCCAAAAGCTTCCCATTGTTTTTTAAATTCGCTCTGTTGACGACTCATCTCAACATAATCTGCAGGAGTTAAATTTGTCGTTTCAAGAAATTGAATATTATCAATAATTGATTTTTTGATGTTCGTCAATACATTGCGGCGCTCGAGTTTCCCATAGAGACGCTGTTTTTCAACATCGCTCATCGTTGCAACATCTTTATCATACTGCAGGAATACACTGTCGAGTAATGCAAAAATGAGTTTATCCCGCTCTTGTAAATTTTGACGAAGACGGGCAATTACTTTATTTAAAGAATCCACAGCGGCAGAACTGATTGCTACGGATGCTGTCAGCGCTTTTGCAGCTTTTAAGAGTTGATCGTTTTGCTGGGATAGACTATCGATTACGCCGGCAAGCTCTCGCACTTGTAATTCTAATTCCATTATTCGCTGAAATTGCGATTCAATGACTCCAATATCTTTTTGACGAATAGTTAATCGCCCGCGCAAATTGACAAGTGTCGTTTTGAAATCGTCCGGATATAGAGCTTTATCCAATAATTCTTTCTGTTCCATATTTTCTTTTTCAAGTTCATCGATCATACTGCTAATTTCTACACATTCCTGCGCTGTCTGAGCTCCATCGATAAGGTGTGTAATATCCTTTACTTTTTTTTCGAATTGATCAACTATCGCTCGGTCGGAGCGAACTTGCGCATTCGTAACTGATACAAATAAAAATGAAACAAGAAATAACAATTTTGGGAATGAATCTTTTCGTTTGTTCATTATTTTTTCCCTCCTTCCTGAATGCCTTCCTTCGAAAGATAGACTGGTGCTACTGAACTATTTTTTTCATCAATGAGTTCGATAAGCTGATTCTTTTGATTCAATGCTGGCGCTTCAAGCCCTTTTTCCGACACTAAAATCTTTTTCTCTAACTTTAATGAAGCATCTGCCTGCCCAAATACATAAACATGCTTGAATGCTTTCCCTGTAATAAAGTAGTAACCCCGCAAATCACGAATGAGTCTTATAGAACGATCGGCAATGTTTACAGAATCCTTAAATTCTTCGAACAATAACGGCTTGATATTAAAACTCACCTGAAAGCGAGATTCCTTTACAAAACCATTTGTATCGGGTTTTAGAACAACCTCCACAGGCCAGGCAAAATCAGCAGGTTTTAAAGTTACTGTCGAACAACCAACGCTAAAAGACAAAAGTAGTAATAGAACTGCTCCAGAACAAAAATATTTTGGCATGCTAAACCTCCTTATTTATGATGTATTGGCTCCCCTCCACTTTATTTAAGCTATGAAAAAATAGTCAATTTCAATTCCGTATACAAGAATCTCCATCACATAGTGAGAAGTATTATTTCTATAGCTTCCCCACGCTCGTTTTTCGCAAATCATCGGACGATTTGACGCCAAGCGACTCATAAATTTTGATAGTAGCCTTCGATTGATTCAGGGTATAGAAATGAATTCCTCTTACATTATGGTCGAGCAAATCCAGAACTTGTTCTGTTGCCCAATGGATACCAATCTGCTGAATTGCTTCATCGGTGTTGGTGCGCGCTATAGCGCGAAGCAATTTTGCAGGGAAATGAGCTCCGCCTGTTTGTTCTGCAATCCGAAACATTCCTTTTCGTGAAGTAATGGGCATAATTCCAGCAATAACTGGAACTTTAATGCCAACTAACTCGCATCGTTCACAGAAATCATAAAAATCTCTATTTTCAAAAAACATTTGTGTACAAATGTAATCAGCCCCAGCATCAACTTTTGCCTTCAGGTAATCGATCTCCTTTAATCGATTTGGCGTTTCCGGATGTCCTTCGGGATAACCAGCGACGCCAATACCAATATTGGGATAATTAGTCTTAATGAAACTGACCAGCTCGAAAGCATACCGAAAACCTTCTGGATGCGGAGTAAAGACTGTGCTTCCTTTTGGTGGATCGCCGCGCAATGCCATAATGTTTTCTATCCCTGCTGCGACATATTGATCAAGAAGGGCTTTGATTTCATTTTTCCCAGCTCCAACGCAAGTCAGATGAGATACAACTGTTAAATGCGTTTCTCTTTGAAGACGCACAACAAGCTCTTGCGTATATTGTCTCGTTGATCCCCCAGCTCCGTACGTAACGCTGACATACGATGGCTTTAATGGAGCTAATTCTTTTATTGAATTAAAGAGTTGAGCTGAAGTTTGCTCCGTCTTCGGTGGGAAAAATTCAAAACTAAAATGCGTTCCTGGCTGTTGTAATATTTCAGTAATGTGCATATTAACCTTCAAAAATATAAGTCAATTATACATATTTCTCCCAACGAATTCAATTATATTTCCACCAACTATTGAAAACCAACCAAATTTCTTGCACTTTCTTAAAAAGAGAAATTCAAATCAAAGAAACAATGAGAAGAGATCTATGACAAAATCAATTCCTAAAGAGCTTCCCCCCAAAAAACGTTCTTCTATTCCTGAAAAATATCAACACGGGATTGCAATTTTTTTAATTTACCTTTCTCTTTTAGTGTTTTTCTGGGGAATCATTATCGATGAAAAAACTTTCATCGCCTCTGATACTATTGCAGGAAAATCTTTTCAAACTCTAATGAAAGATGCCGAAGCTCAGGGAATTTTTCCTTTGTGGAATCCCTACATCTTTTGCGGCATGCCGGGATATGCCAGTCTTTCTGTCTTTGGTTCACGAACATTCGACATCTCCGATGCGCTCTTCAACAACTTCAGGAACTTCTTCTCCCTCACCTTTCTTAACAACTGTGAAATTGGATATATCTTCGTGTACTACCTTTTACTTGGAATTGGTGTGTACTGGCTTGTTTACAAAAAGTTGAAAAATATTCCGGCGGCTCTCATTGCAGGCTTAGCGGTAATGCACACCACATCGTACATTATCTTCATTATGATTGGACATATGACCAAAGTTCCTGTCATTTCATTTCTTCCTTATGTACTTTTAATCCTTGAAGAATTGCAAAAAAAATTTCGTTGGTGGCTTGCATTGCTCCTTGCAATTGTGCTACACTACATGCTGAAACCAACTCACCTGCAGGTAATCTTCTATTGCTATTTTACATTAGGAATTTATTATCTCTATTACATTATTCGTGCCTTGATAAAAAAAGAATCAATAGCGGGCTTCATTCGTTCTGGTCTGACGCTGGTGGTTGCATCCATTCTTGCTGCTGGTATGACGGCCGATCAATACCTGCAAACGTACGAATACTCCCATTACTCAATTCGTGGAACAAGTCCAATTCTTGAAAGGAACTCTCTGAACGAAGCAAGTAAAAATACAGAATTAAATGGAGGCCTCGACTACGACTATGCCACAAGTTGGTCATTCGCTCCATCCGAAATTGTTACATTTTTCATTCCTTCAGCGTATGGATTTGGATGGCATACTTATAAAGGAATTCTTACACGGAATCAACCTATGCGCCTTAATACCTACTTTGGACCTCAACCATTTGTTGATGGACCGCAATATATGGGAATTCTTGTTCTCTTATTGGGTATTCTTGGATTTTGGAAATATCGTAAAGAGCCATTTGTACAATTCATCGGCATTGTAATTATTCTGGCTCTATTGATGTCATTCGGTAAGGAATTTCCTCTCCTTTACAACGCAATGTTCTACTACTTTCCATTTTTCAATAAGTTTCGCGTACCATTAATGATTCTTATGCTTGTTCAATTCTTTATGCCAATACTTGCAGCCTATGGAGTACATTGGATACTTACTGCAAGTAATCATCTCCCAGCAAAGCAAATAAAAATCTGGCGGCACACAGGAACTATCGTTGGAGTATTGGCTATTCTTTCGTTTGCTGCAAAAGACATATTTATTGCAGCGTATCAAATATTTATACCAAAACAATCGGCGCTCGAAGCATTAAGTAGATCATACGGCTCTAATTCGATGGTACTCGAAGAGCTTTATAAAGATATCACGCAGATGGTCGTGTCTGATATTTCCATTGCTCTTCTATTAATTACAGCTCTTTGCTTACTGAGTCTAATGGCCTGGAAGAATAAAATATCATCTCTCAATTTCGGAATTCTTCTGACAGCTCTCATCCTCATTGACCTGTGGCGTGTAAACGAGAGACCAAAAGAGATGTTCCCAAAACAAAAACTCGAAGAATCATTTGCTACGCCAGATTACGTGCGTTTCCTTCAACAGAATGACACTTCACTTTTTAGAGTTCTGGAATTTGAAAACGGACATCCCCCTTATAATAATGCGTTAGCTTACTGGAGAATTCAAAACGCTTATGGCTACCATGGCGCCAAGATGCGTCAAATTCAAGATATCTTCGATGTCGTAGGAATTGGGAATCCTTTGCTTTGGGGTTTAATGGATGTCAAATACATTATTTCCGATCGTCCAGATTCAAGTCAGTTGTTTGCATCGGTTTTCAATGGACAACGATATGTTCTATACAATCGCGCGCATATGCCACGCGCCTTCTTTGTCAATCGTTACGAAGTAGCTAAGGATATTGACATACTTACGAACATAAAGGATATGAACTTCGATCCAATGGATGTCGCCTTTTTGATGGATGATCCAAAACTTACTATCGATCCACCAAAGGATAGTGCAAGCGTAAAGTATTCACGATATGGCATTCAGGACCTCGAATTAGATGTAACGGCAACAGGAAATAATTTGCTCTTTCTCAGCGAAAGCTGGTATCCTGCTGGCTGGAAAGCATATCTTGACGGACAAGAAGCGCCAATCTATCGGCTCAATTATATGTTCCGTGGAATTGCAGTTCCACCGGGTACTCATAAAATTGCGATGACATTCAAACCTCAAACATTCTACGTCGGCAAAACGATCAGCCTCATCATCAACCTTATTACCGTTGGCGGATTGCTGTGCATTGGAACTTTCTATGGAATTACGTATCTAAGATTACGGAAAAGACAATAGAATGTTTTGCCCGCAATGAACAATCGTCTCAAAAAACTATACCATCGATTGAAATATCGTTTGCTGGGAGGGGACGAACGCACCACCCGCACAAAGCGCAATATTCTTGCAATGTTTATAATTCGCGGCTTGAGTCAAGCTACTGGATTATTGATAGTACCCCTGACGCTTAGATATCTTAATACCACAAAATACGGCATTTGGCTTACACTAAGCTCGATTATTATGTGGTTCAATTTTTTTGATATTGGATTGGGGAATGGATTACGGAACAAGTTAGCAGAAAGCTTAGCCAAGAATGAAACTGAACTAGCGAGAACGTACGTCAGCACGACCTACGCATTCTTAACTTTGATAAGTATCGGACTTCTTCTTATTTATCTCTTCCTTATGCCATTTCTCAATTGGAGCCGAATTCTTAATACTCCGCCAGAATTATCCCAGGAAATTAACATCGTAGCGTTTATTACATTCGTTGCATTCTGTTTGAGATTTGTTTTCGGAACTATTAGTATAATATTGCTCGCGCATCAGGAACCGGCTATTAACAGTCTTATCGATTTTTTCATCAACATTACCACACTTATTTTTATATGGATTTTAACACGCATTCATCAAAGTTCTCTGGTTGCATTTAGTGTGGTACTATCTCTTGCAAGTGTCGGAGTGCCATTCCTTGCTTCTCTTTGGTTCTTCACTCATCGCTTTAAAAATTTGGCGCCATCCTATCGATCCGTAGACTTGGCCTATGGTAAAGGACTTATCAATCTGGGGGTACGATTTTTTATTCTTCAGGTTACCTATGTACTTCTATTTTCGACTTCAAACATTCTTATTAGCCAGTTATTCTCTCCAGAGAATGTTGTGCCATACAATATTGCTTATAAATACTACAATCTTTTGGCAGTAGCCTTTTCAATTCTTTTGGCGCCATTTTGGTCAGCGTACACAGAAGCATACACAAAAAATGACTACAATTGGATAAAGGGCACTATGCGGCGACTACAGCAAGCTTGGGGATGCTTATTGCTTGTTACAATTCTATTTACAATCGTTGCCAATGATTTCTACCGACTGTGGGTTGGCAAAAATGTTTATGTACCAATCGAGATTTCTTTGGCTATCGCTTTTTACATACTCGTTACTTCATGGTCGTCTATGTATTCTAATTTCATTAACGGTACGGGGAAAATACAGCTTCAAGTCTATGTATCAATAATTATAAGTGTCATCAATATCCCGTTTGCAATTTTTCTAGCGAAGAATTGCCATTTAGGTATTGTCGGAGTAATTCTTGCGCCTTGCATTTGTCTTTTACCAGGATGTTTTATCTGGCTCATACAATTTAATAAAATATTATCCGGCAGAGCGACTGGCGTATGGAATAAATAATTAAATGAAAATAAAGTTAAAAATATTTTTGCAACCGCTGTACGGTTGAGCGCTATAATATAATTACTGAAATGGCTCAAACATTCCTTCTTCAAATCAACTCTTAGGCAAATCCGTAATTGAAACTAAAACAATTAAATAGTATAATTTAAAAAAGGAACTTTTATGGCAGAAACTCTCGGATCACTGTGTGATAAGCTTACGATAGTGAAGTTGAAACAATTCCATTCAACAGAACCTGAGCAATTAATAAGTCTATCAGAACAAGAGAAACAATTACAGGAAGAAATAGATCAATTCATATTAGCCGCGATACGCGGAGAAATTCCATATGAGCGTTTGAGTTTTGTATCAAATAAGGTATACAAGAAGGAAGGAAATGTTGTCGCAGAAGTATTAGGTAGTATTGGCAGTGTTTTTTCTCAGCTTGCCGAAATTAATTGTAAACTCTGGCATAAACAAGAATTGATATACGATTTTGAAAACGTTCCGACTGCAGAAAAGGATAATGTAATAAAACAGGTAGCGGTACTCAATTTAGAACGTAACAAATGTATTGATCAAATAGACAAAAGTTTGCAAGAAATTATAAAGTGTAAAAAACATAATTAACAAGAGGATTCTAATGCATTTGATCCATAGAAAAACCTGTCGTGTATGTGGCTCTAGCGCACTTACAAAAGTAATTGATCTTGGCGAGCAATATTTACAGGGCTCTTTTGTAAAGCCAGGAAAAGAAACACCCCCAATGCGAAAAATACCGACGACACTTGTTCGATGCGATCCTACGAAAGATGAACATGCTTGTGGGTTACTCCAAATGGAGCATACTGTACCGCCGGAAATTCTTTATTCCTCATACTGGTACTACTCCGGCACCAATGACACTATGCGTAATCATCTTAAGAGTATTGTAAATGAGGCAATAGCCATATTAAATGAAAAAGATGCAACTGTACTTGATATAGGTTGCAATGATGGAACTCTCTTAAATTATTATCCTAGTTCATATAAAAAATATGGTATAGATCCATCAGACATAGCTCTAAAAATTAAAGGCGATATTACCGTAATTCAGGATTTTTTCCCGTCGGATGAGTTGCTGGCATGTTTAAACGGGAGAACAATCGATATCGTAACATCCATCGCGATGTTCTACGATCTTGAAGACCCGATCTTATTTGCAAAGGCAATAAAAAATATTCTATCCCCGAAGGGCATCTGGATATTTGAGATGTCTTACATGCCAACAATGCTTCAAATGACTTCTTACGATACGATTTGCCATGAGCATTTAGAATATTACAGTCTTGCTGTAATTGAATATATTTTGAAACTTTCCGGATTGAAAATTTTTAATGCTGTACTCAATAATATTAACGGCGGAAGTATACGATGCTTTGCTACACATGCAGATAACTTCGTCTATAAAAGGGATGACTTTTTACAGAATATACAAACGCTTCATAAGCAAGAATTCGATTTAGAACTTGATACAGACAAGCCTTACAAAAATTTCCAAGATCGTGTAAACGTCCACAAAGATGAACTTAACAACTTACTGAGAAAGCTTAAGAAAGAAGGTAATCGCATCCATATTTACGGTGCGTCTACAAAAGGCAACACGATATTACAATGGTGTGGTATAGACAACCGTATTATTGATTTTGCAGCGGAACGAAATCCAGAAAAATATGGATCTCATACACTTGGCACAGATATTCCAATAATTAGCGAATCGGAGTCACGAGCCATGAAACCGAATTATTATTTAGTATTGCCATGGCATTTTAAGGAAGAATTTATTCAACGCGAAAAAGAAACAATTGAACAAGGCGTTGGTTTAATATTCCCTCTTCCAACTATCCACGTTGTTAAAAAGTAGCTGATATTATTATGACATTGATTAGAAGAAAATTTAATCAAATTAAAAGCCTCCTTGAATATCCAAAATATGAACCGGTAACAAAATCTCTTTGTAAGTTCTTAAAATCATCTGAAGAAGTTGAACTTTGTACTAGATATCTTTATCAAAGAGGATATGAACCACATGTAATTAAGTTCAAAAATTGGGATTTAGCCAATATTATCCCGGAAATTCATGATGGCAACTTTTTAGATATGGGAAGTTCAGATTCTTTTATTCTAAAAAACTTAAAATTAAATGGAATTAACGGCGAGTTGTTTGGAATCGACTTACGTGAGCCAATTTCACCCGTAAGGGGTGTTCACTATGCTATTGGCGATATGCTTCAAACAAATTATCCTGATAATTTCTTTAAGAATATTTCGTGTTTATCTGTTATCGAACATGAAGTGGATTTTAATCGCTTTGCTAAAGAAGCATCCCGTCTCCTGATAAATGGTGGTAGATTGTTTGTTACTTTTGATTATTGGAATCCAAAAGTAACATCTAATATAAAACTCTACGATCTATCTTGGCAACCTCTTGATAGAAATGCAGTTATCAACCTTATCAATGAATGCAGTCAATATCAACTCTATCCTGTTCAAGAGATGGATTGGACTTTAGGCGATCCAATAGTCAATAAAGAAAATTATTCTCCTGATCCATCCGTTAGTTATACTTTTGGATTAATAACCTTCCAAAAAAAGTTATAAAAGAAATAGATTATATATGGCAAAGGCAATAATTTTCGGAGCCGGTGGACAAGATGCATACTACCTTGATCAATTATGTTCTAAGAGAGGAGTTGAATGTATTGGAATTCCTGTTGGGGGAGGCGAATTACACGTTGACATAAAAAAATTCGATCAAGTTGAAGCTTTAGTCAAACAGCTTCGTCCTGATATGATTTTTCACTTTGCTGCAAAATCTACAACTCGACATGACGCATTATTTGATAACCATGAAACCATTTCAACTGGATGTATTAATATCTTAGAATCAGTTAAACGGCATTCTCCCCATACAAAAGTATTTGTTACTGGGAGTGGACTTCAGTTTAAGAATATTGGAAAGCCGATATCTGAGAATGATGAGTTCGAAGCCACCAGCCCTTACTCTATCGCTCGCATTCAATCTGTCTATGCGGCACGTTATTACCGTTCGTTGGGGATTCGTTCGTACGTTGGTTATTTATTTCACCATGAAAGTCCACAACGTCAGCCTCATCATATTAGTAGAATGATTGCCCTTGCTGTCAAACACATTGCAAGTGGTAATAACGATATTTTAGAATTGGGAGATATCTCAGTAAAAAAAGAATGGACTTATGCAGGCGATGTAGTAGAAGCAATTATGTTGCTCATGGAACAAGATAATATTTTTGAAGCTGTAATTGGATCCGGTAAAGCATACTCAATAGAATATTGGCTAGAATGTTGTTTCAGCCTGATTGGTAAAAATTGGCAAGATTATGTGAAAATCCGTGAAGGGTACAAAGCAGAGTATCCAATACTTGTTTCAAATCCAACGTTAATAAAGAGTTTAGGCTGGAAACCAAAAGTAGAAATCGAAGAACTAGCAAAAATCATGATCGAGCAATAATTTTAACTAATTATCTAGTTAAGAGGTAATCATAAATACTAAAAAGAGAATTTTACTCGGACAATTAGGAAGAAGAGGCGATTGTCTCTTTGCTACCGCTGTTGCTCGCCAAATTAAACAGGATTTTCCAGATTGTCATTTAACATGGGCAATTAGTTCTTTGTACAAGTCAGTAATAGAAGCCAATCCGTACGTGGATGCTATATGGGAAGTAAAACAAGATACTAATGAAAATGTGGTAAGCGTTTGGAATAAGTTTGAAGAAGAAGCTAAGTATAAAAAAGAAAATGGCGAATTCGACGAGATATTTTTAACTCAAGTACATCCAGGAAACTTTCAGAATTACGACGGTACTTGCCGTTCATCATTGTTTCGAGGATATCCCAATCCCATCACTGTGCCTATCACACCCATAGTTGTATTAACAGATACTGAAGTTAATAACGTCAAAAGGTTCGTTTCAAAGTATAACCTTTCAGATAAGGATAGAGTCATTCTTTTTGAATGTGATGCCAATAGTGGGCAATCATTCTTAACCCCTGAATTTGCATTAGAAACTGTAAAAATCGTTTTAAAAAAAGAGAGTTCTATAAAATTTATTCTTTCATCTAATAAACCAATTGATGGAGATGGACATAATATTCTTGATGGCAGTGAACTAAGTTTTAGAGAAAATGCCGAGCTTACAAAATATTGTGAATTACTCATTGGATGTTCAAGTGGAATTTCTTGGCTTGCAACTTCCGACTGGGCAAAACCATTACCGAAAATACAATTATTGAATGCAAAGACTTATATGTACGCATCAATGACCGAAGATGCGCGATATTTTGGATTACCAACAGATAATATTCTTGAAATGCAAAGTTGTACACCCGATCGTCTTGCGAATTGTATCCTTGATTATTTAAAGGATGGCTTCCCATATATACGGGAAAAATATCACCAAGAATGTAAAATTAAGTTTGATTTCTATTTTCAACAAATACATTATGAGTTATTGACAAAAAATGAATTTTTAAAAGCTGCACAATCAATTAATGCGGCATTTGAACGATATTCTTATTCTGCTACAGGTACTGAAGAACTAAGATATATTGTCAATAATATATTTTCCCCCTATTTAAACATTTTCTGGAATAATATAAACGATGCTGATAAAAATGAAATATGCAAAATCCTTCATTACCATCCAGACAGTGGAAACAGAATAGCTATCTACCTTCATAGCATAGCTAAAATATTATTAAGTATGTATAGAAGCGATGATATTGCTAAAAGACTTTTGAGGGATATAATTTTAAGAGGTCTGGTACCCAAAAGAGTAAAACAATGAATGTATGCGTTGTCATAGTTACTTATGGAAATAGATATCGCTTTCTTGAAAGAGTGATTGATTCATTAGTAACAAGTGGCATATCAAGAATTATCGTTGTGGATAATAATTCTGAAACCGAAAGCAGAAAACAACTACAAAAGAAAGAGGAAGATTTAAAAAGAATATTGAAGGTAATTCATCTCAAAGAGAATCTTGGTTCCGCTGGTGGATATAAATGTGGCTTAGTCGCTGCTCAAGCAGAAAATGACTGCGAATATATTTGGCTGTTAGATGATGATAATGTCCCTCGACCTCAAGCTTTAGGCATATTGGAGGACTTTTGGAAGAATTATCCCATGAATAACAAAGAAAACAAATTATGCTTGTTATCTTATCGTATATCTAGTCCAGCTTATAAAGAGCTTGCAAGATTAGATTCATCTTCCATTGAACCCATTCTTGGTAGTAGAAATGCTGCTCTCGGATTGAATATTTTTCGGTTACGGCAAACTCGATATAATTCTAGACTCTTCAGAAGTTTTTTTAAAGATGATGAGATTATTTTAAATAAACATTATGGGAGGATTCCAGTTGCACCTTACGGTGGGATGTTTTTCAACAAGCAAATTCTAAATATTATTGGTTATCCTAATGAAGAGCTATTTCTTTATGGAGATGATTATGAATTTTCGTATCGGATAATTCAACATCAAGGTGAAATCATTCTAGTGTTAGACAGTATAGTGGATGATATTGATGTATCAGAGAATAAAGGTATGAGTGTAAATAATGATAATTTATTCCGATTATATTATACAAATAGAAATTATTTGTATTTCCAAAAAAGTTTATCCAATAATAAAAAAATCTTTATGCTAAATTATTTTGTCTATTGCACCTTTTTAAGAATTAAAAGGGCTTTCCATTTCCTTTTTAAAGATGCAGACCCAATGAAAATTTCAATTCTATTAAATGCTTTCGAAGATGCAAATACGGGACGTCTAGGTAAACAAGATAAAAGGATTTATTTATCTTCAAATTGATGTTTTCTAAATATATTAGATTGTTTAATTTGAGTTTGAGATAGCCTATGTCTGAACAACAATTTACAACGCCAATTTTATTTTTGATTTTTAATCGGCCTGATACCACAACGCAAGTGTTTCAGCAAATCAGAGCCGTGAAGCCAAAGTATCTTTATGTTGCAGCCGACGGTCCACGGTCAAATAAACCTGGCGAAGAAGAATTATGCCAGCAAGCTCGTGATGTTGTACTAAACTATATCGATTGGAATTGTGAATTGAAGACTAGATTCCAGGAAAAGAATTTAGGGTGCAAATTAGCCGTTAGTTCTGCTGTTACATGGTTCTTCCAGAATGTTGAAGAAGGAATTATCTTAGAAGATGATTGCCTGCCCGATTTATCTTTCTTCAATTTTTGCAAAACATTGTTGGAATACTATAGAGATAACTATCAGATTATGCATATTGGAGGAGCAAACTTCCAAAAAGGTAAGATTCGCAGTGATGGTAGTTATTACTTTTCAAAAATAAATCATGTCTGGGGTTGGGCAACATGGAAACGTGCGTGGAAATTATATGATCTAAATTTAGCTACTTTTCCTACGTTCCGTGATAACAATGGAATCAAGAAATACTTTCAAAACTCACGATTAGAAAAATTTTGGGAGAAAAGGTTTACTATAGCATACGAGAATAAAATCGACACTTGGGATATTCAATGGCAGTATGCTATGTGTTATAACAATGGCCTATCAATCATTCCTAATTATAATCTTGTCTCAAATATTGGTTTCGGTCAAGTGGGGACTCATACAAGTATGTCCTTTCACCCACTAGCAAATATTCCACGTACCAAACTTGATAAAATTATTCATCCCTCTGATATGACTCCAAACATAGAAGCTGATGTTTATTCATCTAAAATATATTTCGCTCCTAATAAAATAAGAAAACTACTTTATATCGTTAAAAATACTGTCCATAAAAAATGGTAAGGGCTCCCTATGTTTAACAACATTCACAATTGGTTTGAAAAAATCCTCCTTAAACTATTTAATCGAATTGACAAACCTGCGATTGAAAATCGTATTCTTTTAGGCCAAATACTATCTCAGAGAGTAAAACAAATTGACAAACCAATATCACTTGCTGATGTAGAATTTAAGATTTTCTCTCAACATAGAGAGGATGGAATTATTCAATATCTTATCAGTCATATTCCAATTGAAAACAAAACTTTTATCGAATTTGGCGTCGAGGATTATCGTGAGTCAAACACAAGATTCTTATTAATGAATAATCTCTGGAAAGGTTTGATATTTGATTCTGAAAAAAAATATATATCGAGAATTCGAACATCGAATTTTTATTGGAAATTTGATCTTACAGCTGAGCAGGCTTTTATTACAAAAGATAATGTAAACGAACTTTTTGAGAAATTTGGATTTAAAGGGGACATAGGACTTTTGAGTATTGATATCGATGGAAACGATTATTGGGTTTGGGAAGCAATTACTGTAATACAACCGCGAATTGTTATTTGTGAGTATAATAGTGTCTTCGGTAAAGATTATGCTGTTACAATTCCGTACAACCCCAATTTTAACAGAACAAAGGCTCATTATTCGAATTTATATTTTGGCGCTTCGATGAAGGCGCTTTGCTTCCTTGCTGAGAAAAAAGGTTACTATTTTATTGGGGCGGATAGTTCGGGTACAAATGCTTTCTTTGTTAGGAAAGATGTTGCACAAAACGTTCCTCATACAACTTGTGATGATGGCTTTATCGAAAAGATAGCAAGAGAAGCACGAGATTCTAAAGGCGCTTTAACTTTTATTTCCGGTGAAGCATGCAAAAAAATTATTGAAAATATGATAGTTCTAGAGATTACTTCTGGAAAGGAAATATGTATTAGAGACCTGACAAAATCATAGTAAAAACATTGACTTATAAAATAAATTAAATTAATTTTTACCGGGTCTTTAAGTCTATTCATTTATTGACATTAAGGGAGAATGGTTATGAAAAACCAATCCAAGACCATATTGACACTTTCTTTTTCCTTTTTATTGTTCGTTTCCATCCTTCAAGGACAAAGTAATGTCTTTCCAGTAGAGTCCAACAGCCTAAATGATTTTTCAAATTTGATATCCACACCGATGAGTATTGAACAAGTATATTTCTATAGTTCATCTATTGGATGGGCTTATGGAAGTAATGGACATTTACTAAAAACAACCAATGGTGGAAAACAATGGATACAGCAAGATGCTTTGACAAATGATTTCATACTGAAATCTCATTTCGTCAATGAAAATGTCGGATGGATTTGCGGGTTGAACAGTCTTCTGAGAAAAACAACCGATGGGGGAAAAACTTGGACAGTTGTTCAGTTAGACACGAGAATCGATCTCTTTTGGATATTTTTTATCAATGAAAATCGAGGATGGATTGTTGGAGATAATGGATTCGTTTCCACAACTACAGATGGAGGATTGCATTGGCATATTCAAAATAGTAATACTTCCTCACAATTAAGAAGCGTAGTATTTGCAGATGTTAACAATGGTTGGGCATGCGGTAATAATGGTACTGTCATTCACACTACGGATGGCGGACAAACATGGTTGCCTCAAATTACTAATACTAATATTTATCTATGGTGGATTGAATTCGTTGATTCATTACATGGTTATATAGCAGGTGGCCATTATGATGATAACAGTTCGATTTTCCTTTCTACAACCGATGGAGGAAATAATTGGCAGCCACATGATTTATCTCAATACTCGTACCCATTATACCCATTATTCAGTGTTGATTTTATTGATAAGGATATTGGATGGACAGTTGGAAGAGGAGGATTAATTCTCAAAACTACTGACGGTGGAAATAGTTGGATCGATCAGTCGTATTATCCTCCTTTATGGTTTTCCGATGTTTATTTCCTTAATAAAGACACAGGATATGTATTTAATCCGGGTGAAAATTGCAAATTACTCTGCACGACAGATGGCGGTGAAAATTGGGAAGTAAGAAATATTTACGCATCAAATGAGTTTGCTTCTCTTGTTGTTAAAGACGTTCCTAACGATAATGGCAAAAATGTTTTTCTCTCATGGAAACTCAATACTTCGCCATTGGTTTTAGGAATTACTCGTTTTGATGTTTATAGATATGATCTGGGATCCTGGACGTACTTAAACATTAGTGTTCCAGCCTTGAATGATCTCGAATATCAAACCATCGCGCCTACTCTCTATGATTCTACAAAAATTCACGGTATCTATTATTCGGTCTTTAGAGTAGTAGCACGTACGGCGTATCCATATAATTATTGGATAATTGGACCAGACAGCGGATATTCTGTAGATAATCTACCTCCGAAAAAACCAAAAAACGGAAAACCCAAAAAGCTATCCGATGGTAAAATACTACTTGAGTGGAACAAAAATGATAATGAATCCGATAATTTTCAGGATTACGTTATTTATCGTTCAACAAGTACAGATTTCCCTCTATCAGCCGAAACCAGAATTGCTTCTACGACCAGCACATCCTTCATTGATGAAAACGGAAATGAGAATTTATACTATAAAGTAACCTCACGAGATTCTTCTGGCAACGAAAGCGAACCTCTCCTTCTTTCTTTTGCCGACGTTACACTTGTGGATAAAAATACACCGACAACCTTTGAACTTTCTCAAAATCATCCTAATCCGTTCAATCCAACGACTATCATTCCTTTCTCTATTCCTAACCAGGCATTTGTAACATTAAAGGTATACAATTTACAAGGGAAAGAGGTTGCTACACTTGTTTCCGAAAATCTAGGACCCGGAAACTATACAAGGGAATTTCAGGCGAGCAATTTGTCGAGCGGGATTTATTTCTATCGTCTGGAAGCAGGAAATTTTTCATCTTCCAAAAAAATGATTATTTTGAAATAACATTATTGAATTAAGATATTTTTATTTTTTTCTGAGTAATGAGCCAACGACACTGGCTCATTACTCTTTTAATTTCACTTGCAAAGGATACTCGAAACTGCAAAATCTTAAACAATTATTCCTCAGACTTTGGAATTCACCTCTAGTGGTTGTACTAAAACGATTCTTGCTTCGGTCTTTTCATCTTTTACGCCTCTTCCTTTATTTCCCGTTTGATTCGCTTGTACGGCGACATACCAACAAAATACAAAACCAGACATTACTCATTATTAAGTTAGAAGGCATTGGAGATTATATTCTATTCAGAAATTTTATCGAGATTCTTAAAAATCATCCACAATTTTCGGAATATAGAATTACTCTTTGTGGCAATACTTCCTTTAAAAATTTTGCTGAATCTTTCGATTCATCGTTTATTAACGATTTTATATGGATGAATCCAAAAAAATTCCAAACAAACCCGTTGTACCGAAAAAAAATGTTACGGGAAATTCGACATCGAGGGTTCGACACTGTAATCTATCCAACACACTCGCGCGACTCACTTCTTGGTGATTCAATTGTACGCTGCTCTGGCGCTCGGAATCGAATTGGTACAGCCGGCGATGATGTCCATGCAAAGGATTGGGAACGCAAATTCTTTAATCGTTACTATACGCAACTTATTAAAATTCCTGATAATATTTACTTTGAGTTTCTGCGAAACAAAAATTTCTTTGAGCAGCTTCTCGATGAACAGCTATCCATATCAAAGCCATTTCTTCGTATAACACAGTCATCCTCTTTCGACATACCAAAGCCCTATGTAGTAATGTGTCCTGATGCTCAACTCTACAAAAGGCGATGGGACATCAATAATTTCCTCATCTTAAGTGAACATCTTTATAAGCAATACCAACTAATCAGTGTTTATACCGGTGGGAAACCAATCGATAGAGAAAATATCGAACTCAAGAATCATCAATTTATAATCGATCTCACTGGAAAGACAACGCTAACGGAAACAGTGGAACTTATTTCTGCAGCGTCTCTTGTTGTTGCAAACGATACCGGCGTTAGCCATATTGGAGTGGCTCTTGATAAACCTGTTGTGGTAATTTCAAATGGTAACCACTATGGTCGTTTTACCTATCTTCCCGAGGTTTATGATAAAATATCCTATGTCTTTCCGCCAAAGTTCTACAAATATAATTTTACATCCGAACAACTGGTTCAAAATTATAAGTACGGTTCTTTCCTTAATATCAACACAATAACTATCGAGCAAGTACTTAAAACAGTGCATAATGCTATTAATAATTATTGCAGAGATAAGAACGATTCAAGGTAGAGAATTTGCAACAGTTAAGACTTTTCAATCGCCTGTTGTATTATGCCTGCAAACTCTTCCGCAATTTTTTCCCGACTGAATTGAAGCGCTAAAAGTGGATCGGGTGAGATTGATGCAAGCTGTTCAAAAATATCGTTACAATGATAACTATAGGGGAAAATTTTACCGCTGTTCGTCATTTGTAAAAGTTGAGCAACTTCTTCATTATCATCGCCAAATGCAATAATTCGATTTCCTGTTCGCATGTATTCAAAAAGTTTCCCTGGCACATGCCTTTTTTCAGTAGCACAAACAAGTAAATACGACGCATTTACCATTTCCTGCACCATTTTCGAATATGGAAGGAAGCCAAGAATTTCTGTATATGGCGTCAATCCTGCATTATCAATAGCCTGCTGAATTCCGGGACTAACAGTGCCTGCAAACCGAAGACGTAACTTTCTTCCATTCTGAATTTCTTTATTCACACTTTCCCAAAAATGAACAGGATTCTGAAAATCAAAAATATTGCCGGCATGTAAAATCACTTCTTCATCTTGTGGAATTTTCGAGACCGACTGGAAATATTCCTCATTGTATCCCCAATAGCACACAAAGGATTTTTTTCCAATCTCTGGATATTTGAGACAATAATGGTTGCGAGTATCGTTTGTTACAAAAATAATACGATCCGCTGATTCCATTACCGAGCGCTCGAGATGATTATCAATTGCAAGAGTTAATCGACTGCGCTTAAAGCCTCGATAGTATGCTATATCAACCCACGGATCAATAAGCACAGGAATGAATGGTATTTTATATCTTTTGCTCAACTTCAACCCGATAAGGTGAGCGCTATGAGGTGGACCAATTGTTACAATGACCGATGGATTTGTTTGAGTGATTATTTTTTTCCCACCGCTGGGCGCCGATAAAATCCATCCAACACGCGCATCGGGAACAAAAAGATTCATTCTTATCCAAACCGCAAATTTATGCCTCCAATTCTTGTTTGCTTTTGAAATTGTTTCTGATGCGACGAGAGATTCATCTTCTTTCTTTCCAATAAATCTTCTATAGAGTCGGAAAGGATCGTTAGATTTTGTTTTAACAACTAATGTATCTGGATCAACTTCTTTGAGTAGCGTTTCATCTCTCGCAGAAAATGTGTCCTCGTCAACCGTTAAAACAGAAGTATCCCAACCATATTGCTTTAAATATTTTGAAATAAAGAGTGGCCAGTGAACTGTTGCCTTTCCTGATGGGGGCCAAAAATAAGTTATAAGCAGTATCGATCTCATACAATCTTCTTCTGAGCAACAACAAGAAGTCCAGCGCCCTTTGTTTTTTTAGATAAAAAATCAACAAGCATCATCAAGAGGAAAAATGGCAACACAATTATATAATAGAAAGGCAATAGAATAAAAAATATTTTTGAAATACCCAGCAGCACCATCGGAAT
>Ga0208825_1000246_pt1 | contig 55097 bp, 41 predicted proteins | sample AD_UKC113_MetaG_FD_184450 | JGI IMG/M metagenome (GOLD analysis project Ga0208825, IMG submission 184450) | Active sludge microbial communities of municipal wastewater-treating anaerobic digesters from Hong Kong - AD_UKC113_MetaG (SPAdes)... | ecosystem: Engineered > Bioreactor > Anaerobic >... | reverse complement strand
GTCCAGCACGTGATGATTCCACCTTTCCATATATGTCAATTTTATTATAAACTTCAAGTCAATGAGATTCTATCACTCATACCGGGTTTTGTCAAAATGCAACCGCTTTCTTTTCTACTCAACCAATGGAATCATCAACTATTAGAATCATCAACTATTAGAATCATTAACCTTTTGAATCATTAGCCTTTTGATATAAAAAATCCCTTTTGTAAACATCATTTTTATATTCAATCCCTTTCCATTCACTTTTAAAATCTAAAAGATTCACGCCATCAGACTTAATCTTAAATTCCACACCCGATAGTCTCAATAGAGTCGGAGAAAAGTCAAGCATGGATGCTACTCTACTCTTCTCAGTATACTTCATGCCATCAGGAGTAATTATAAAAAGAGGAACAAACTCAAAATACTTGCCGTCATAGTCAAAAGAAGCCTGCATATACTCTTTATCCCGTATACTGGGTGTATGGTCCCCATATATAAAGATGTATGTGTTTTTAAATCTGCTTTTAATCTTTGTTACAAAGTCTTCCAATACCTTATCCACATAAGACATGGAATTAAAATAATTTTTTATGTTTATATTTTCAACTCCTTCAAATGCTTTGTTTTGATAGTAATTGCCTGCATTCGTAAAAGGACCGTGGCTTGTCATTGTAATTATATAGGATATGAATGGAGTCTTCATATTTGAAATATATTGAAAAGCATAATTTAAAACATCCTCGTCAGGTGCCCCCCATCCAACATCTTTAAGTCCCATCTCCTCCATATCCACAAGCCTTTCAAAGCCCATTTTGGGAAAAGATACATTCCTGTTGAAAAAGCTGCCTTTGTTTCCGTGAAATCCAATGGCAGAGTAATTATTTTTTCTCAATATCTTAATAAAAGAGTTGGGATAATTATAATTGGAAAGCTTCTGTGCGGCGTAGCCCTCAAGAGGCTCTATACTGTTGATTACAGAAAACTCAATATCCGATGTACCGCCACCCATATGCTCACTTAGTACATACGGATAATAAACCGAGCTGTCTTTTAGAGAATTTAGGAAAGGTGTTATATAATGTCCATTGTACTTCTTGTCTATAATATTGGAATCCATAGCTTCCACCTGGATTAAAACAAAATTGGGCTTATCCTTTCCGTTTGCATTTCCGGTTTGAACCTCCCCATATTTGAGCTTATCTACAATAACTTTCTCGTTTCTGTTAAGATAAATACCCAAAGCATTATTGGCTATTGTACCGTATCGTTCTACAATAGGCTTTTCTCCATTATACCTGCTTTTCACAAGATGAATCATTGACCATTCATTGTAATAACTATTTATTTCAATACCTACAAGCAATACCAGCGATAAACATGTTACAATTATTGTAAGAGATCTCTTGCTCTTTCTAAAATCAATTATATTGTAAAAATTCCTGTAGACAAGAATAAAACCAGGCAGATCAATTAATGTTATAAGCATTTTTAAGTTAATGGGTGCTGCGTTTTGATTTGCTGCATCAAAGCCTTCGTTAAAAAGCATTATAAACTGCATTATATGAAGATAGCTGTGAAAATACATATAATATGAAATATTGACTAATATATAGATTGTCTGCAATAAATACAGCAATAAAAAAAGAGCCTTAGACTTTAGAATAAAAAATACATTTATTATAATAATTAACATTAAAAATGTATATGTAATCTTAAACTGTGCAATAACCGATGCTTTATTATCTGTCAATATCAGATTAAATATTGAAATCTTAAGTGAATTCAGCAATATAAAAAGTAATAAAACGGCAAACAATACAAACTGTCTTTTATCCCTAAATATTTCTAAAAATGCATTGCACTGCTCAACCCAAAATCGTTTCATTATACTTCACCTGTATCTTTTAATATAAACTCCATGAATTTAGGGACCCCTAAACATCAAAAAAATAGCGAACCATTAAACATTTCGCCATTTCTCTAAAATTTTTTCATATATTATATATTTAATTTTTTAATGGAAATTATACATATAAAGAACAATTTACAGTATAATTGACTTGCAAATTACTTTAATTCACTTCGATCAGATTGAATAACCTCTAATGCATCCTTTAGAATACTCTCAACTTTACTTAAGATACTGTCTGCGTATTCTCTAGTGCCCAGCCTTATCTCCTTTGCATTTTTTTGAGCATTAGAAATAATCTCATTTGCTTGCTCATAGGCTTGCTTTGTAATCTCATGCTCATCGATCAATTCGGAAATCTTGCTTTCTGCTTCCTTAACAACATTATCGGCTTCCTTCTGGGCTTCCATAAGTATCCTTTGTCTTTCTTCCTTCACCCATTTGGCCTGTTTTAAGTCATCCGGCAGCTTAAGCCTCATTTCTTTAATAATCTCCAATATCTCCTCCCTATCTACAAGACATCTTCCACTAAACGGCACACTAACACTCTTTTCAATTATATCTTCCAATGTTTCCAAAATAGATAGGATTTCCATTGTATTCCTCCCAATCACTTCATGATTTTTTTAATTACGTCTTCTCTTATACACTCCGGTACAAGGCCTTCAATATTTCCGTTGTGTCTCGCTAACTCTTTAACTGCACTGGAGCTTAAGAAAGAATAGTCTATATTGGTCATCATAAAAAGCGTTTCAATACCGGGATCTAATTTTTTATTCAATAATGCCATCTGTAACTCATATTCGAAATCAGATACGGCTCTTAACCCTTTAATAATTGAACTCGCATTCTTTTCTCTTACAAAATTAACCAGCAATCCATCAAAAGACTCAACAACAACATTGTCTCTGCCCTTTAATACTTTTTCCAAGAGTCCTACTCTTTCCTCCAGTGTGAAAACCGGATTTTTTCTGGAATTGACAAGTACTGCCACAATCAGCTTATCGCATAACTTTGCTGCCCTATCTATTATATCCAGATGACCATTTGTCACTGGGTCAAAACTTCCGGGATATACAAAAACTTTCAAATTACCAACCGCCTTATCTTTAGCTTTCATTTTTATAGAACGACAGTATAGTCCTTCCATACCTTTGACTTCTAAAAAGCTTAATTTGTCCAACTTGCTCAGGTACCTTATCGGTATACTCATGTTCTGCAACTATTAAACCGTTGTTTATAATTATATCACTATTTACCAGATAATTTAAAGTTTCTTCAACAAAATTTTTTCCATAGGGGGGATCCATAAAAATCAAGTCAAATTTTCTGCCCATACCGGACAGCTTTATAATAGCAGTTTTAACATCACAGTTGATTATTTGGGATTTTTCTATAAGCTTTGTATGTACAAGATTATCTCTTATTATGCCAGCACATTCACGGGATTGGTCAACAAATACCGCTTCCTTTGCCCCTCTGCTCAATGCTTCTATTCCAAGGCTTCCTGTCCCTGCATAAAAATCAAGCACCAAAGCATCTTCCAAATATCCTGCTATAATGTTAAATAACGATTCCTTAACCCTGTCTGTGGTGGGCCTTGTGGAATTCCCCTCTTTTGATTTCAGCTTATGCCCTTTAGCAGAGCCGGATATTACCCTTAAAATAAGTATTCCTCCAAATTATAACTCGTAAGAATAGTATAAATACATTTTTATAATGTTATTTTATATTATGATTTCTAATTGTCAACCCCAATATACGCACTATAGTACATTATTCGATTATAAAAAGCTAAGTCCTTCTAATTTTCCAGAAAATTTTTCTTTTACAGCCGTTTTTATTCTAAAATTTTCGTCTCTCTCAAGCTTAGGATCCTCATTAATGAGATTAACAGCCGCCTCCTGTGCTATTTTAAGTATCTCCATATCCTTGTACAAGTTTGCGATTCTAAGCTCCGGCAGTCCATGCTGCCTCGTACCGAAAAACTCTCCCGGACCTCGCAGCTCTAGGTCCTTTTCGGAAATGACAAACCCGTCATTTGTTTTTTCCATAACCCTCATTCTTTCCTTAGCCACAGGGCCTTTGCCCTCATTAAACAATATACAGAAGGATTCCTCATCACCTCTGCCCACGCGTCCTCTTAATTGGTGGAGCTGTGATAATCCAAATCTTTCGGAGTTCTCCACAACCATCACTGTGGCATTGGGCACATTAACACCCACCTCAATTACCGTAGTTGAAACCAGTATATCCAGATTTCCCTTAACAAAGCTGTCCATAACGGCTTCCTTGTCTTTTGGCTTCATTTTACCGTGAACAAGTCCCACTCTCATGTCCTTAAAATCATTTTGAGAAAGTTTCTCTGCAAGCTCACTTGCCGCCTTAGCACTTATATCTTCCGATTCCTCTACAAGAGGGCATACCATATATACCTGTCTTCCCTCTTTAACCTTTTTTCTTATAAAATCATATATCCTCTGCCGCATGCTGTTGTCTACCGCATATGTTTTAACAGGCTTTCTGCCTGGTGGAAGCTCATTAATTATGGAAATATCCAGATCTCCGTATAATATGAGTGCAAGTGTTCTTGGAATGGGTGTTGCAGTCATAACAAGAACATCAGGATCATTTCCTTTTTTAGACAGCACGGCTCTTTGCCTCACTCCAAACCTGTGCTGCTCGTCAGTAATGACAAGACCTAGAGATTTAAACTCCACCTTGTCCTCTAAAAGTGCATGCGTACCGATGAGAATATTAATTTCACCATTTTTCAGTTTCTCAATTGTTTCCCTTTTTTCCTTTGCGGTCTTGCTTCCCGTGAGCAATGCAACATTCACATCAAAGCCTTCAAACAGCTTGGACATGGTTATATAATGCTGCACGGCCAAAATTTCCGTGGGAACCATCAGTGCACCCTGATATCCGCTTAAAACCGCCTTATAAAGTGCAAGTGCAGCTACAACGGTTTTACCCGACCCTACATCACCTTGAACCAGCCTGTTCATCACTCTGCCACTTTCCATGTCCCTCTTTATCTCATTATAAACATTTTTCTGTGCACCGGTAAGTGAAAAAGGCAAAGCATTTATAAATGCATTCATTCTGCTGTCATCTTTTATAAAGCTAATACCTGTATGTTCTTTTGTCAATGCAGTTTTTAGGCTCAAGAGCCCTATCTGCATAAAGAAAAGCTCTTCAAAAACAAGCCTGTATCTGGCATTGTTAAAATCCTCAAAGCTTATTGGAAAATGTATATTGGAATAAGCATAATTTATTTCAGGAAGCTTATAACGTTCCTTTATTGAAATCGGCAGCGATTCTTCAATATTGCCGTCAACGACATCCATAGCACTTCTTACGGCAGCTCGAATAACATTCTGTGACAAATCCATAGTAGAAGGATAAACAGGTACAATCCTGCACATATTTTTTTCTTCGCCGGCCTTTTCATATATGGGGTTCTGAATTTCCAGCGTGTTGAACTTTCTTACAATCTTTCCAAAGAAAACATATTTTTCTCCAGGCTTAAATACATGTCCAATATAGGGTTGATTAAACCATATTGCAGTAATAGAGCCTGTTTCATCCTTTATAACAAGCTTGCTTACTGTAAGGCCTCTTCTGGGTTTTTGTTCGCTAACCTTAGATGCTATTTGGCCCTCAAAGGCACATTTTTCATCATCCTGAAGTTCAACAATCTTTTTTATATTATTCCGGTCTTCATACTCACGGGGAAAATAAGAAACCAACTCTCCAATATTATAAATACCCAGTTTGTGAAACAGCTTTTCCCTAACTGCCCCAATACCCTTTAAATAACTCAAAGGCTTTTCCATTATCTCTTTTATATTGAAATTTGGAATATTTTCTTTCATATAAAGAGTTCTCCATCCATTAGTATTTCTTTTGCTATTAAATGCGTTATTAATACTTACATTATTTTATCACATATTTGCTGCCCAAATTATAAATTAGATGTGTACAATTATTGAGTTTTCATAATCTTTTCAGTAAAATTTAAAATTTGTAAAAATCACTTGCAGTATCTGCATGTTTTGTGTTAGAATAATATGTGCTTTGGGTAAAGCAAGTAAATATTAATATAAATATTTCTCCAGACTAAAGGAGGTGTAGATATAATGGCAAAGTGTGAAGTTTGCAGCAAAGACGTTCTTTTTGGATTGAAAGTGAGCCACTCAAACAGAAAGACTAACAGGAGTTGGAAACCAAACATCAGAAAAGTAAAAATTGTTGATAAAGGTACAACTAAATCAATATATATTTGTTCAAGATGCTTGCGTTCAAACAAAGTAACAAGAGCAGTATAAAATTGGATGATTATATTTAAAGTAGTAATTCATTTAAATTAAAAATTAATTTTGAATTTATAAAAAATAAAAAAGCATTAAGCTTTTTTATTTTTTATAAATTTTAACCCATCCTTAGTACTTTTTTAAGTATGTTTCCTACTATCCTAGGCATTTTTACTACCAATATCTTCATAATAACCACTCCCGGTATTATTATATTACTAATATATTCAATAATGGAATTTTAGTGAATATTTTGGAATATATATGTTGTAAGTTTTACAAAAGATTTCGAATTAAAAGATATCGTATTTTTAGAAGCTGGAGTGATTTACTTGTATGTTATATTCATTAAGAACTACAAAAAAAAGATTTATGGAACATGCATATGGATATGTGCATGGTTTGCCTTATTTATATTGGTCAATTTTATATTAAGTAAAAATGTAAATTATATATTAACTATAAATAATTACCTGTCTTTTTCATGTCCTGCCGAATTTACAGTTGAGAATATATTCATAAATGAAGCAAATAAAGATGGAACAATAGAAACGGGACTACCGTTTATTAAGCCAAAAACAGAGATTTTTAAAAATTTCATATCTGAGAAAGGTAAATTCGGTTTTGATTATCCATCTATTTTCACCATAGATGAACAGGAGTTTACCGGCAGTGACTTGCTCTACCATGTAGAATTGAAATCCGAGATATCAAATGGCTTCGTACAGGTCTGGAATCTCCCCTATTCTCTGTCGGAATTCCTGGATAAAGCCAAATCTTCATCACATTTAGATTATCAGTACTTCAGCTCAAAACCTATTAAGGTAAACAATCTTAAGGGCTATGCCTGGGATTATTCAGTGCTGGATAAAAACGGAAATCAGATAAAATCAAATGAGGTTTTTCTTCAGAAAGAAAACAGACTTTACAGAATAAGCTATTTCCTTCCTGAAGAATCATGGGATAACTATCAGAAAAAGCTTTTTTATGATATTGTAAACTCACTAAAGATTTATTAGGAAATTCTGATTTCTCTTATGACGGCTCAAAGGATATTTCAATGGCATCTCCGGGTTTAATTTCATCTGTAAAGGCAGCTTTTTCGCCGTTTAACTTAAATACCGCATTTCCTTTACCTTTTGAAAGATCAAAATCTATGTGATTAAACACGTCTAAAAATATATATTGGTGTTTGTTTCCTTTAATAATTGTGTTCTTGCCGTTCACTGTAACATGGAAGACTTTGTCGTCTGTGTTAATAATTGGTTCGTTTATAGTATTCATACTGTTATTTAGTACATTAAAATCAAGTCTCTCATCGGTTCTAAGCTCAACCTGTACTTCATCACCTTCCATAAGGTTATAGGATTCATTTTCTTCATTTCCGTTAACGACAATCCTGGATTCTTCCGGGTCAAAGCCGTACATCTCCAAAAGATCGTTGATACATGTTATATCCCTCACAAGTATTGAATCACCGTCAGATATATTTATATAATCCTCTGTCTCATTTCCATTAACATAAATCTGGGTTCCCGCATAAATGAGCATTCCATTAAATTTTAAACCTATTTTCGGTGTTACATTAACATAGTCGGAAAGCTTTGCCTCAGCATTCCTGCCATGTATAGCCGGCTCAACCGTTATTTCATCCTGAGAATTCAAGAAAGTATCAAGGCTTGCAGTTTCACCATTTACAATAATCCTGGCTGCCTGTCCAAGCTCACCTTTTATAAACTTTTCTTCACCGTTGATTGTAAATCTTATGCTTTTGCCTGATCTCCCTATAAGTGAATTGGGGTCAAAGCCTACAAATGCCAGTAAATCTAAAACCGTTAGCTTCTTTGAGTTGAAGAGTCTAATTCTTTTACCGTTAAACATTACACTTAAAAAGTCATGTCCCCTCTGTTTAATTGCTGTGACAGCTATTCCAATAGGAGTTATTGCTTCGGGTCCCGAAAGCTTTTTCCCTCCGAATTTAATATTATTAATATTATCACGGCTTCTCAATGCAATCCTGTCATCATTAATATTCAGCATTTCAGCAATCATTTGACTAAGCCCCGGGATTTGGCTTCCTCCTCCAATAAGAAAGACAGCATTTGTAGCCTTCTGATTTAATTCCATAATTTTTTGAGATATAACCGTTGCGAGGTTTTGTATGGAGGGTTTAATGGCTTCAAGTATGTCTTCTTTCTTGACAACATGCTTTTTACCCATTATGTCCTTAAATGATATGCTATCCGGTGGATTTTTCGATAACGAAGTCTTGATATCCTCAGCAGTATTGAAGTCTAAAAGATACTCCTTTGCGATTTTCTCAGTCAATGCATCTCCTGCAAGAGGCACCATGGCATATGCCACAACACTTCCATCTCTTGTTAGAGCTATGTCGGAAGTTCCTGCACCTATATCCACCAACGCCAAATTCAAAAGCCTGAGCTCGGGCGGAATAGCTACATTGATAGCTGCTATAGGCTCCAAAGTAAGATTAATCACTTCAAGACCTATTTTATTCATAACAGTATAAAGACTGTCTACAACAATATGGGGCAAGAATGTAGCCAATATATAAGCTGCGATAGTATTACCCCTGTGATCCAAAAGATTGGATATTACATACCCATTGAGATAATAGTTTATAACACTGTACCCAACACAATAATACTTTGTTTGTCCCACAGAAGCTTCATCTTTATCTAGAATTGCCTGTGCCTTTTGTATTCCTTCCATCTCAAGGCCATAAATAATGTCCCTGTCAATTAATACTCCAGGATCGATCTCCCTCTCAACCTTGATTTCACAAGTCTTGAGCACTCTTCCTGCTGCGGCGATTGCAACTTTCTCAAGCTTTATCCCCAGCTTCTTTTCAAGCTTTCCCTTTACCTCACCGGCAACCTCGGCAACCTTTTCAATATCATGGATCTGACCGTTAAGCATTGCTCTGCTTTTATGTTCTATCACTTCTGCTGCCGCAACCTTAAACTTATCTTTTTCCATATATCCTACAATACCTACTATAGTCCTTGTTCCAATATCCAAGGAAAAAATTAAATCATCCTTATCTACGCCTGCTAATGTCTCTATGATATCTTTAGACATAGCAACACCTCTTTCAAACAGATTAACATGCCTATAAATATTTAATTAAATGACCATATAAATACCTATTTTAAAATACCTATATAAACGATTAATGAATATCTAATAATGCATAATGAGTTAACCATTATCTTTATTTCCTGTTTGCTCATTGTAGTATTTACAGTATGCTGCAACGGGACAGGCTTCGCACTTTGGCTTCCGTGCAGCACAAACCCTTCTTCCATGCCATATGAGCAGATGATGTGCTTTTGACCATTTATTCATGGGTATGTTTTTTCTTAGCTGCTCCTCTGTGGTCTCCACGTTTTTGGCTTTAGCCAGTCCGATTCTGTTTGACACCCTGAATACATGCGTATCCACCGCTATAGCAGGAACATCAAATGCATTGCTCAAAACTACATTGGCAGTCTTTCTTCCAACCCCCGGCAATGATACAAGATCCTCCATATTGTCGGGCACCCTGCCCTGAAACTTTTCTTCAAGCATATTACACATTTCTTTAATGTTCTTTGACTTGTTTTTATATAACCCGATTTCCTTAATTTCCAGCTCCAGTTGGCTTTGATCAAGCTTTTGAAAGTCCTCCAGTGCAGGATACTTCTCAAACAGCTTGTCCGTAACCTTGTTAACCGTTTTGTCCGTCGATTGGGCACTTAACATTGTAGCCACCAGTAACTGGAACGGAGTATTAAAATTCAACTCACAACGTGCATCGGGATACGTTTTATCCAGTATTTCCAAAACTTCCTCTATTTTCTTCTTAGAAATAACATTATTTTTCATATATTGCCTGCTTTCTATATTATATCGTAATCATACTCAATTTTTATTATAGCAATTTATACCCAAAAAAATAAATTTTAAACTTTCGCAATCTTGGCTATACATAAACAAAATGGTTTTTAGCCGGAAAGTCCACAATGCTAACATTGTTTAATGCATTTTTGAGATCCTCAGATGTTTTTCTTACCTGACTGAATGTTGTTCCTGCCGTAACCAATACTACAGGAATATCTCCAAGTATTTTAGCCCTCCGGATGTGATCGTACTTTGAATAATCTTTCATAAGCCTTATGTATTTTACAGAGTTTTTTACATCCACTTTTCGAAACATACCGTAAAGCTTTTTATCCCTTCCCGTTTTTCTGAAAACCCTGTGCACAGAAAGAAGCTTTAAACCTACTTTACGCCTTAACATAAACTTCAACATCGGTATACTCAAAAATTCAACAAGCAAAAGGTTCATCCACACAGGAAAATATATCATTGTCTCCACCAATATAAGTTTACTTATCTTATGGCTATGCCTTATTGCATAATCTAATGCAATAATTCCTCCCATACATTGACCCACCAAAATAAAATTATTGAGCCCTAATTTATCGGCAAATTCATCCACAATATCGGTGAGCACTTTAAAATCATAGTCCTTTAAGCCCTGAGATTTGCCAAACCCCGGCAGATCAACGGCATATATTCTGCATCCTTTTAAGAGTCTTCTGTAAATCATGGACTTAAAGACCCTGCTGCTCTCATTCCACCCATGAATACAAATAACAGGCTGTCCTTCACCATAGGTTTCATAATTTAGCATTAAGCCCCTTACATTGATAATCATACCTTTTCTCCCTTAAGAATCCTGTAAAATGCAGGGAGCACAGAATTTGTGCATTTGCAGTCAATACATAAGTCCTTTGCTTTTAAAGGATAGTATTCAACGTTGTCCCTGCTTTTTATAATATCACTCAACTCCATTTTACTGAAACAGTGTCCTCTAGGCTTACCAATGGACTCATGCATCCTTTGCCACAGAATATCAACGGGCTCATCAAATACATTGCCAAAGCTCAAAGGCACAAAATCACACGGGTATAAATTTCCTTCACTGTCTATATAAGAATGCTGTACTGCCGCACCGCATCCAAACTGATCATTTGATTCAAAATAGGAGAAAACAGATGCTTTTGGCAGCTTCCTGTTACGGTTGCATTGAATGTGAAAATCAATGAGCTTTCTTTCTTCTTGGGCAGTTAAAAGTTGACTCGTGTCGGAATCAAGTCTGCCGCACGGCAATGGCTGAATCATTCTCATCTCATCCACTCCCAACTCCTTCATAAACTCGGCAAAATCATAGAGCTTATTATCCTTTAAAAGCTCTCTGGTACATACCGTTTGCACCATTGTATAAAGCCCTGCCTTTTTGGCATGACCAATGGCCTCAATTGCATGGTTGTAGGCACCTTCAAAGCCCCTGCCCCTGTCATGCTCTTTAGGCTCCAAAGAGTCCAGGCTTATGGCTATACCAAGCAAGCCTGACGCTTTAAGATTCTTAGCTCTTTCATATGTTAGACCGTACCCCGTAGAAAACACAAATGAAACACTTCTTTGGTCTATGTGTGAGATTATTTTCTCGAGGTCATCCCTTAAAAGAGGTTCACCCCCTGTAAATCCTATTATACCTGTACCCATATCCTGTATTTTCTTTACAAGATCAATCATTCTGTCGGTATCTATATCATGTTGATTTCCTCTTTTGGCAGCACTGCAGTGCCAGCAATTATACATGCACTTGGATGTTGCCGATATGTATATGGAAATTGGAGCTTTCCGTCTGCCCTCTGTATGGCTCGTAAAAATTTCCTCACCCTCTCCCGGCACTGCCATAACAATGCTTCTATATGCCTCTGAATTTAACGGCGGTATGAATGAATTGACTATGTACATTCCTTCATGTTTAACAATTCTATCGTTTTTTATTACATTAAGTCCTGCCTTGATAAGATTTTTCATCCTGTAGCTGCTGTTTTTAGAAAACATTTTGTGAATATCCCAGCCCAGTTTAATGCATTTTCTATCCAACATCATATTCAAAAGAACTAAAGTATTCATAAACATTTATTTGCAACCCCCAAAACAAAATCATGAGTAATACTTTTTACTCCAAACTTCTCTAACAGCATTGAAATTTGCTTCTTCATATCATTATCCCTCAAATTAAGCATAACATCAAATCCCGCAAGTGCACCAGTAGATGTTACCCATCTGGCAGCTTCATCGGTTGAATCAAAATTAAAAGAATGGCATCCATGAGATGTTTTAATTTTATCAAACCCGCAAATACGAAACCATTTATATAATTGATTTTCGTTTTTTGGGTTAGGCAGCTCCATCATGAGCTTATTTATCTGATATGAATTATCAATCAAAAGATACCTGTATATCCTTCTAATTTCTGGAAGGGTAGCCTTTGTATTAACAATGACACCTATCTGCCCTCCATCCTTTAAAACTCTCCAACACTCTCGCAGCACTTCTAACGGCGGCTCATATTTTAACGCCCAACTACAGACTATCACATCCACAGCACCCGATTCACATTGTTTAAGAAACTCAAGCATTGAAGCCTCTATGAGTTTCACTTTTCCATTAAGCTTCTTGTCCGCTTCCTTTAACATACCGCAAGAAATATCCGAAGCGTGGATTAATGCATCTGGATACCTTTCCAAAATCCACGAGGAATTGAAACCGGTACCGCAGGCCAAATCCAAAACCCTTGCTTCACGCGGTATATCAAGCATTGACAGCATGGAGACATTGTACCTGTGCATAACATCCAAAAACTCATTATCGTAACCGTGACTGACATCATCATAGGCTCTCGCTATATCCTGTTTATTAACAGTATTGCCTGTTATAAAATCTTTTGCAACTTTAAAGTATAGCTTAAATCTCCCCATTCTTCACCCCTGAAAAAACATATTCAAAGCTGCTTACATTTATTATCTCTCCGAAAATACCATTAAATCCCACCTTTTCAACAAGCAGTTCAGGCTCAATTAATACAGTTTTCTCACCAAGACTTCTTTCAAAAATATAAATGAACTTTGATATAAGAGAGCCCGGTTTAAACTCCTGAATAACTATCCTGCCCCCCGGTTTTAGTATCCTTGAAGCTTCATTAACACAATCCTGCCAACGGCTTATATGATGCAAGCAATCTCTTATGCACACAACATCATAAAAGTTGTCTTCAACCGGAATATTCTCTGCACCGGCGTTTATAATATTTAATCCAGGACATTTCCTTAATGCAATTTCAGTCATGGAGGTACTTGGATCAATAATGGTAACCTCTGCTCTTCTATTATACAATATTTTGCAAGAGTTCCAGTTCCTCCCCCGATATCTGCCACCTTAAGACCTTCTATATCTCCTATATATTGAAGGAGCAAATCTTCATTGGAAAGCCCTGTAATATTCATAAATACATCATAAAATCGCGATAGCTTGTTAAATAAAAAACTCATATCCACACCCTTTAAAAAAGGTGCTGAGGCTTTTGCCGTCAACACCTTCTAAATATGCCATTATTATCTATTTATTACACCCTTGTCTTCCGACAGCTCTATCTTCAATGTGAGTGTCTCTCCATCTCTGTATACTACCACCTCAACAATATCGCCGGGCTTATGCTTTTCTTTAAGTTTATTAATATCGTCAACACTCTTTACGGCCTTTCCGTCAAACTTTGTAATTATATCACCGGCTTTAATGCCGCCTTTATAAGCACCTGAGAAAGGAGTAACCGATGCAACCAATACCCCCATAGGTACATCATATTGCTTTGCCAATTCTTCATTAAATCTTCCGTCACTTTCAATTCCAAGAAGTGGTCTTCCTTTTACATAGCTAAATTCCATGAGACTATCGGTAATTTCCTTGGCTTTATTAATAGGTATTGCAAAACCAAGGCCTTCATAACCGTTTTCACCGATTTTAGCAGTGTTTATACCAATTACCTGTCCTTTTGAGTTTAGCAATGCACCACCGCTGTTTCCGGGGTTTATAGCCGCATCTGTTTGAATAAGCTTAAGCTCCTTACCGTCATCTATAGGAATTGTTCTGTTCACTCCGCTTATTACTCCAACCGTCACAGAACCCATATATTCAAGACCTGCAGGATTACCTATTGCTACTGCCAATTCACCTATCTTAAGCTCGTCTGAATTACCATACTCAACAGCCGGAAGATTATTTGCATTTATTTTAATTACAGCCAAATCAGTCTTTTCATCCCCGCCGACAATAGTCGCTTCGTATGGCTTATCCTTCTGGTTAGGCAATATAACTTCAAGCTTTGTGCCGCTTCCTTTTGAACTTTCTGCTGCTGCTTTCACAACGTGATAATTTGTCATGATATAGCCGTCAGGTTTAATAATAATCCCTGAACCTTCAGATTTTCCTTCCTGACTCATATCGAAAATAAAGCTTCTGGTTCTGTATGTTACCCTGATTCCAACAATTGACGGACTTACCTTTTCAGCAATTGCCGTAACAGCAGATTCTTCAGTCTGAACAATTTCCACCTTCTTAACAACTCCCGAATTGTCATTGGTACCCGATGATGAACCTGAATTGTCGTTGCTGCCTATAAAGTTACTTAATAAACTTTTAGATGAGGGCTGTATGCTTGGAGCTAAAAACTGAAAGTATGCCCCCACAACAGTACCACCTATCATTGAGCTTACAACAGCAACGATAATAAGTTGCAATATGCTGGGATTCTTGTTTTTTCTAGGCTTTTTAACAGACTCTGAATAAAATGAACCCTTTTTCATGCTATCAATATTACTACTATTGTAAGAATTACTATAACTGGAATTACCTTCACCGGAATTGTTGTCAACCGGATTGCTTTCGACTGAATTGTCTTTATAGGCATTCCAAATGCTCTCTTCGTAACTTGTATGTCTTATGTTTTCCGTTTCCATGCTTTGTGAGTAAACTGTATCGCCAGAGTTAAATTCGTTTTCACTGATAGCCTGATGATCTGAGCTATTCTCATTTCCAATATCAGGTTCTCTTTTTTCAAATTCGTTATTTTCCAAATTCATATTATCCATTCTTATAACTCCTCTCCAGTTTAATAAGCTGCCATATATAAATACTGAATATGCCTAAACTTTTAACTTGAATATATTTGCTTTTAATATGGAATGCTTATAGTCTCATATCCTATAATACTATTTTAAGAAACTATTTTTAAAAAAATATGAACAAATTGTTAACTTTAGAATCCTCAAAATCCGTTAATTAGAGGGTTTAATCAATCCTTATCAACCGATCGGCTTGACCTGTTTAAAGTAAATGTGAACTTTGCACCATGTCCGGGTTCACTTTCAACCGATATATCCTGTCCATGCTCCAATATAATATTTCTCACGATTGCAAGGCCCAAACCTGTCCCTGACTTGTCTTTTCCCCTCGATTTATCAACTTTATAAAATCTATCCCAGATACGGTTAATATCATCTTTATCAATACCCGGCCCATTATCCTCTATCGACACACATATTTTTTCTTTCTTCTTAAAGGTGGATATCTTTATTTTTCCGCCTTCCTGAGTAAACTTAATGGCATTATGCACTAAATTGAGTATGACTCTTTCTATGGAATCCACATCGCCGTTAGCATACATGTCTTCTGATTCAAAATAAGCCTCTATATCGATATTTTTGCTCACAAGAATGTTTTCCAATTTAATGACATTCCTTCTTATGAGCTCGTTTATATTGAAATCAATGAGGTTTAGCTTGACTTCTCCGCCTTCCATTCTGGCAAGATCCAACAAATCATTTACCAATCTGTTCATCCTCTTAACTTCATCCCTTACAATAGTAAGGTAATAATCCTGCCTTTCGGGAGGAATAGTGCCGTCAAGTATTCCTTCAATAAAGCCTCTTATGGAAGTCATCGGAGTCCTGAGCTCATGGGAAACATTTGCGATAAATCCTCTTCTCATCTCCTCCAGATTTCTCAATGCTTCAATCATATTATTGAAACTTGCTGCCAATTCACCTATCTCGTCCTGGGAATTTATGTTAAGACGATTCTGGAATTCGCCGCCCGCTATGACCCTTGCAGCTTCATTAATCTCTTTTAATGGCTTTGATATCCTGCTTGAAAACACATAAGCCAATAATACCACAATAATTATGGAAATTCCTACTGCATAAAGATACAGCTTTATGATTGAATTCTGAAGTTCATAAACATCGGGAATTGAAGTACTTAAATAAACTGCACCGATAAACTCATTGCCACTATCGTCTTTTATTCTTATAGGCTTCTCAATTGTAAGCCTTCTTTCTCCAAAAAGCCCATAAAAATCATTCTTCTCAACAACATCTTTTCCGGACAGCATAACCTTACTGTATTGCTTTTCACTTGGCAGTCTGAATGAATTATTCTCAAAAATAAGCTTTCTCGCTACATCATACATTTCTCTGCTACGGAGATCAGGCTTTGCAAATCCAATATACCCCCGCTCATCCACAATCCAGACATATGAACGCGTTTGTTGACTGACCTGTTCCATTTGATCCGTAACCAGTTTTATCAGGTTAGCTTCAACATACTGCTTAAATTGTTTATATATAGAGTTTTCAAACATTTCCATATCATATGTTGCATAGTAATAAAATGCAGCAATTACACTATCAGCTTTATTCTTTAAATCATTCTCCTTCTCAGAGTAAACAAAGCTGTCCAACATAAAATACAACATAACACCGGTTATGGAGAAGCTTACTATTATTATTGAAATAAACAGTACAATAAGCTTGCTGAATATTGATTTAAACATAAATTACCTCTGGAAAGTTTCTTATTTTACTTCGAACTTGTAGCCAACTCCCCACACTGTCTTTAACTGCCATATTTGGTCTTCCATCTCCATTTTTTCCCGCAATCTTTTTACATGAACATCAACAGTCCTTGAGTCTCCATAAAAATCAAACCCCCAAACCTGCTCTAAAAGCTGTTCTCTGGTAAAAACCTTATTGGGATTTGATGCAAGAAAAAACAGAAGCTCCAATTCCTTTGGGGTGAACTCTATTTCCTTGCCATTTACCTTAGCGGAATAGTTGGTCCTATTTATAACAAGGTTTGGATACACAACCTCCTGAACATCTACTTCCTTATGCTCGTATCTTCTTAATACTGCCTTAACCCTTGCAACTAGCTCCTTAGGCTCAAAAGGCTTGACCATGTAATCATCCGCTCCCAATTCCAGGCCAAGCACCTTATCGAATGTTTCTCCCTTTGCAGTAAGCATTATTATAGGAATACTGCTTATTTTCCTTATTTCCCGGCATACCTGCCAGCCATCCGCCCCAGGAAGCATTATATCCAATATAACTATGTTTGGTGTATTCTCTTTAAATGCATCAATGGCCTTTATGCCGTTATAAACAGGATATGCTTCGAAGCCTTCTTTTTCCAGATATAATCTAATTAGTTCACATATATTAATATCGTCATCAATAATTAAAACCTTTGTTTTATTTGCCATACATTCTACCGCCTTTGCGATTTTGTTCAATTATACCATACTGTAAAAAAACATTCATTATATAAAATGTAAAAGAACTTTAAAAAATTTAAACATTATTCCCATGCCTTAGAAATTGCCCCGCTTCACATCATTATTGACACCCAACAAATACCAATATATAATTTAAGTTTGAAGCAATCCTATGAATTACTAATGATGAAAGGAATTTTTACCATGATTCAAAATAAAATACTTTGCTTTATTTTGACCTTCTTCACATTTATATCGGGACTTCCATCGTACTCCTTCTGTTTGGATTCGAAAGATGGTAAATGGTATCCTTCCATCTTTATGGATAAGACTTTGCCTATTGACACCAATAGGCTGTTAATAAAATTTAAAAACAATGACAATAGCTCATCATCAATTAATAATATATCCAAAAAATTAAAAAACTGTAAGATGCAACATTATAATAAACTCTCCAGGACAGCAACAGTTGAGCTTTCTGACTCTGAAGAACTTAAGAGTGCCATAAGACTGCTTGAAAACGACACAAGCATTGAGTACATTCAGCCTGATTATAAACTATATATAAGCAGTATTCAAGACCCCCACTTTAACAAACAGTGGGGACTTAGCAACTCAGGTCAGAATATCAACGGAATACTCGGCTTGAGCGGCTTTGATATCAATGTGACAGGCATATGGGATACTTTAGGGATAAGCAGTAATATTCTTGTTGGTGTATTGGACACAGGAATAGACATATACCATGAGGATCTTAAGGACTCAATATATAAAAACACATTAGAATTATCCAATACATATGATGATGACAAAAACGGCTACATAGATGATTACTGCGGCTGGGATTTTATAAACTCGGACAACAGCGTTTATGACGGAGCAGAAGATGCTCACGGAACACATATTGCAGGAATTATAGCTGCAGGAGCCAATTCAATAGGAATAAGGGGCATTGCTAAAGGTGTTAAGATCGTTCCGCTGAAATTTATGAACGACATGGCCGGATACACCAGTGATTTGATTGAAGCAATCGAATATGCAAAAAAATTAGGAATAAAAATAATCAACTGCAGCTTTAGCGATACCCATTATAACTATGCATTGGAACAGGCAATGAAAAATTCCGATATACTTTTTGTATGCAGTGCAGGAAATGAAAAAAGCAACATGCCTTCATATCCTTCATCCTACAGGCTTCCAAACATAATCTCGGTGGGTGCAGTCAATAATCAAGGAAATATGGCTCCTTTTTCTAATTATGGACAGCTTGTTGATGTAGCAGCACCAGGTGTGGACATTTACAGCACTCTTCCCGAAAATTCATATGGGTTTGCCAGCGGCACATCTACTGCGGCACCCTTTGTATCGGGTATTGCAGCACTTCTTTTGAGTTATAATCCAAATTTAAGTGCTCGTGATTTATCTACCATTATAAAAAATACAGTTAATACCAAATTCACGAGCTTACATAGTTATATAGCTACAAAAGGGATTGTAGATGCAAGAAATGCACTTGAATATGCCAAATACTATATTCCGTCGGCCTCTCCCACAGGCATGGAGCCATCAGCTGCAACTTCTACTCCTACACCTTCTCCAACCCCAACTACCCAAACAGGTGTATGGACAGCTAAATCGGAATTATATTGCACAAACAGTATTTTATCTTGTGTGTCATTAGACAGCATTATATACGCAATTGATAATGCCGGAAATATTTATTCCTATGATACGGGTACCGATAAATGGGTTAAAAAAGGTACCTTAAATCCCAATACTGTTGATTTAAACCAAAAACTTAATTTAGTGGCTCTTAATAATAAAATATACATAATAGCAGGCAATTCGAGAAAAGTATATGAATATGATCCCTCCAACGGAAAGATAACCGAAAAGGCACCTGTCCTTTCTGACAGAGCAGGCTGTGCTGCACTGGCATATGACAATAAAATATATGTATCCGGAGGGGAAGATCCGTTAAGTGCTAAAACTTTTGAGGTATACAATCCTTTAAATGACAGCTGGACACAGTTACCTGCCATGCAATACGGAAAATCGTCCCATTGTATGGCTGCAAGCGGGAATAAACTATATTCATTTGGTGGTGCTGAAAATTCAAGCATTGTTGAGGAATATGATATTAACCAAAGAAAGTGGACTACTCTTTCCAATGCACCGACGGCAATAAACTCACTGGCATCAGCAGTATTGGACAACAAGATCTATGTAAGCGGTAAATCAATGGATATGGGAATTGACCTATGGGAGTATGACATTTCAAAGTACAATTGGACAAAGAAAGAAGTATTGACTGTAGTAAAAGATGATATATGGTTGTTCAACATTAAAAATAAGCTGTATATAGCAGGAAAAAGCCAAAAAGAAAATTATACGGCAATAGCAGAGTATACATTTGGCACAGCACCATCAGCAACACCGACACCATCATCTGCTTTGTCTACTCCTACCGGCATAAATGAGGGCAGTAAAACCATATCCGGAAAAGTAATATTGAAAGATACGGCTTTCAATAAAGATATTTCAATTGAAATCTTTGCAGAACAGGAAACAGGAAAGTCTTATACTACTTCAATCACCCTAAAAAAAGACACTCTATATCAGAATTATTCAATAATCATACCTCGGGAAGAGCTGTCAAAAAACTACAGAATTGGATATTACATAAACTCAGAAGATGTCAATCTGCCAAGAACCGGCTATTATACTCCCGACGGATGCACATTTGATGTAAACATTGCAAGCACACTGAGCCCAAAGGACAAAGACATAAATGGCATAGATTTAAATTTGTTAAAAAAGAGAACCATTTCAGGCACAATTTCTCTTCCCGACGGAATCAAAGCTCCGGCAGGAGGTGCTGTAGTTTATCTGGAATTGGGTTTTCCGGACGACGCATATAAAAACTCCCCATATAAACCGGATTATATATACAACAAAAAAGTTGTAATTCCCGAAAACCAGACATATGCACAATTCGACTTCACAGTAATTGAAAACAACAATAAATACAAATATGTTTTAGGCTGCGAAACCAACACTGAAGGCTGTCTTATGTCGAGTTTTTACAATATGACCGGAACAGTTTCAAAAAAGAGCAATGCCGGGTTCATTGACACAAGTTCTTCAGATCGGTATAATATCGATTTCAAAATACCCGGTACAAAATACATTTCAGGCATGCTATCCCTTCCTGACGGTATAACTGCACCTAAAGGCGGCTTATATGTGCTTGTATCTGCAAAAGGCACCAATCAAGGCAGTGCCCAATTCATCAATCAATTTGTGATACCGGAAGGAAGCAGATCTATGAAATATTTTGTAAATATACCGGATAATTCATTATCCAGCTTCTATGTCAGTTATCAGGTTGATGAAAAAGGATATGTCAAAAATGGCTACTATAGCAGCACAAACACTACGCCTTATGAAAAGAATGCATCCAAAGTCTATTTAGGTGCTCAAAATAACAGTAATGTCAATCTTACAATAATTAAGGGAAAAACAGTATCGGGCAAGGTGTCTCTGCCTGAATCAATTACCGCACCGAAGGAAGGAATTGATGTTGAAGTATGTGCAAATGTATTCTACGGCCCAGATGCATTATTAAATATTCAGAACAATAATGAAGCCGACCTTAAAATATCATCAAATGTTGTAATTACAGAGAATTCAAACAGTGCAGATTATATTATTACAGTTCCTCAAGACGGTTTCTTTTATATAGATTACATCGTTGAAGAGAAAGATTTAGTAGCCCACGGTTATTATTCAGGTTCAAAAACGAGTACTGTATATTATGAAAGAAAAAGCACATTAAGCCCATCTTCTCAGGATCTGAAATACTTTGATTTCGAGCTTCTAAAAGGATTTAAGGTTTCATGCTCTGTGTCTTTGCCTTCCGGCCTTACAGCAGCTGATGATATTCCTTTATTAATTGAGTTTTTTACAATCAACTACCAGCAGCAGTCATTTGAAGTGGCATTTTCAAAGCAAATTGTAATAAGCAGGAATTCTTCCAAAGCAGATTTGGAATTGTATTTGCCTGCCGGCAAGTATTATTTATCCTACTACAACCCAAAATATTCTAAGAATGGATATTTGGAGTATGGCTTCTATAGTTCCTCAGGAAGCAAAAAGGATTTTGACTTCAACAGCCAGTTGTCTGTGGGTCCCAACATCCAAAGCAAAGCAGTTATGACCCTTATCGTAAACTCAAATTCAGCAGGACCAAATGACTCTCCCGTTACTTTACCGAGTACCGGTGGTCCGATTGTACCTGTGCCCAGCATAAAACCCGGTTCATCATCTACAGTACCTTCGTCCACTGCTACCCCTGCTGCAACACCCAAACCCATTGTAACAAAAAAGCCCGATTCCGCTGACTTTTCCGACATCTCAAACCATTGGGCCAAGGAGAGCATTATATCACTTCTATCGAAGGGGATAATAGAAGGGTACCCAGATAAGACAATTCGTCCCGACAAGGAAATCACCAGAGCTGAAATAGCAAAGCTCATAGCTGTAATGTTAAATCTTGAACCATCTAAAAATACTGATATAAAGTATTCTGACAAAGCAAAAATACCTTCTTGGGCTTTGGGCTATATCGTTGTCCTAACCGACAAAGGTATTCTTCAAGGGTATAATGACAATACATTTAGGGCGTCAAACTATGTAACTAGAATGGAAATGGCAGTCATTATTATGAGAGCTTTAGGTTATGAAAACACTCCATCTGGACCTGTAAGCTTTAAAGATGCAAACTCCATTCCTGCCTGGTCGATAAATTATGTTGGAAAAGGAGTAGAGCTTGGAATATTTAATGGATATACCGATTCAACCTTCAAGCCCGAAAGATATATTACAAGAGCTGAGGTGTTTAAAATAATAGATAACTGCTTTAGATTGCAGAAAGCAACATGGCTTTAAGTTTACTTACGTACAGTCACCGCAATTAACCCATATAATTGCTTTAAAGTAAGCATCTGCAACGTCCGTAACATTTATGCCAAGTTTTTCGCAAATATTGTTGGCTGTATTCCATTCGCCTTTTTCGTATGCAATAATAAGCTTGTAGCATAGCGATACTTTGTCATCCCCCAATTTGCCGGAAAGAACATCCTTGATATCACTGGAAATATCTAAATAGGACAGTATCAAATCCATCATGCAGCCTGTCAAAGTATCAATCATGGATAACATGCCCATTGTAAAAATTTCCGTTTTTCTATTCTCCAGCCCTACCTTATCACAAATAAGCTCCATGGCCTTGGCCCTTTGAGCACAAAACACGACTATTTCGTCCTTATTATTATCACCAATTTTCCGCAATACCGTAATGTAAGCCCATTTTCGCAGCTCGTCCAACCCCATACGCAATGAGGCCTGTCTGATTGATTTTACCGAATTTCCCCGATAGTAATTTGTCGTATTCGCTATTCTTAATATCTCATATGAAAAAGCAACATCTTTTTCAATTACATCAACAATATCTTCAAACTTGGGTTCATTTTCCTGAAGTATCTGCATAAGCCTCAAGTGATTTGCTTTAGATGGTGGAATTTCTTTTGATTGCGAAATCATTGGCATGGAGAAATAATATCCTTGAAAATATGTATATCCCAACCTTACTGCTTCATAATACTCTTCCATTGTCTCAATCTTCTCGGCTACGAACTTTATCCTTCCATTACCGAAATGTTTTACAATATATCTTCTCTCGCTTTCCGATTTCGTGGCAATAAAGTCCACCTTTATCATGTCGGCATGTTCAACCAGTGCATCATAACCCGGTTTAAAAATAAAATCATCCAAAGCCATAGTATAGCCATGAGATTTAAGGCTTTTGCAAGCATCTACAATCTCCTTTGTGGGCTCTATTGTTTCAAGTATTTCAACTACTATCTGATCTGTTGGAAATAGTGTAGCCACCTTCTGCAACAGCATATTATAAGTAAAGTTAATAAAAGCCTTTTTCTTGCTGGCTATGGAGCTAACCCCCATAGACAGAAATCCTGCTGCCATAATATTTGATGTAGCCATATCTCCATCCGTACCATTGAAGGAGTTATTATTTACATCATCCCTGTATAAAAGCTCATATCCAAATATGCTGTTCTTTTTATCAAATATCGGCTGTCTGGCGAATAATAGAGACATATGCAATCTCCTTGTCTTTATCGAATATTATATAGATTTATATATACCACCAAATGCTTCCACATAATCTATCGGAATAAAAAAGGTTTTCAATAAGATAATATAAAAGTTTTTTTGTAAATTTAAATTGACATTTCAAAAACAGTATTGTATGATTTACATATATAATATATGATTTACATAAACATTGTTATTTATAATTTACATTTATTAACATTAACAAGGAGGTACTGTTATGATTAATGCCAAAAAGATTTTTATTGTACTAGCCGTTTGTGCATTGGCAGTTATATCAAAAGCATCTTCAATAAGCAACTCAGCACCGGATACGACAGCAGTAAATATCCCAACTCCCGCAATATCATGCGGAACATCAATAGCAACACCTACACCTTTTGCATCATGCGGTACAACAATGCCAACACCTATACAAACACCAACTCCTGCTCCTTCCGCGAGCTCACTCCTTAAAGGAAGTGCCTTTGTATCGGACAATACTTTTCGTTCTGCCGTATTAAACTGCAAAATACCTGACGAATTCAAAGGAAAGAATTTTGCCGTTTTTTATGAGTATTGGGCAAGTGATACTCCTGATAAAATAATTAAAACCAATATATACAGAACCTATAACGCAGACAATTTCTCATCTACTGACAGCTATGAACTATTTCTTAATGGATATAATACAGAATATTCTTTTAGAGCCGCATTAGTAGATTTAAGCAGCAGCAACGGTGAAACCATTTACAGTGATGTCGTAACATTTAAAAGCTCACCTCCGCCTACTGCCATAGTAAATAAAAACAAGATATACGGCTATGTAGCACCCGAATTTTATAAAACCACCAACGTTGATCGCAGCGGCTTTACAGTATCCATTAACGGTGGTGCCACTACTGCAACAACAGACTCGGAAGGATACTTCTCTTTTGAAACATCCTCCAATAAAAATATTTTTTACAATATAAAAATAAGCAAACCGGGTTACATAGAAAGAAACATTGATCTGGGATTTGTATGGAAAGAATCATCTGAAAGAAAAGTAAATGTAAGCCAAAATGGTGCATATTCAATAATGATGTGCGGAGATATCAACAATGATAACTCGGTGAATATGTCAGATGTAATTGAAATTGCAAAATCATTTAATCTCACTAAAGGAATGGAAGCCTTTAACGATGCTGCAGATTTTAACAGGGACAATGCGGTAAATATGAATGATATTGTATTGGCAGCACAAAACTTCAACATGTCTGCAAGCGACTATTCGGAATATCCCAAAATTCCTTACATAGAACTAAAAAGTCCTAATGATATAATTTACGCAGGTTATAACAGAACACCGATAATTGATGTAAACGGATATTATCTTACGAATATTGCCAGCTGCAGCTTTAGTTTAAATTATAATTATCCGGCAAAAATAGTTGAAAAAGAATCGACAGGTTCTCCAGATGCCAATCTATTGGCTAATCCCGAGTATGCTCCTCTCATGGAAGCGTTGGATTATACTGAAGAAAAAGTACTATCCGTTGACAAATACTACACCAAAATTGAAGATTATAAAAATTCAGGAGCAGGTGAGGAATCAGGCACATTAGCATCTATTCAGTTTAATCTGACATATTCATACGACACTGACGTTTTAAAACTCGGCAAATTTGTCTGCAAAGACTGGGATAATAACATTATAAAAATAGAGGTTTTGAAGCCAAGATTTATGGTAACATTCGCTACTCCTTAAAAATCCATAGCTATATCTTTTCCCTATAAATAACATAAATAGTGTACCTTTTCATAATCGAAAGCTGTCAACTAAGATTGACAGCTGTTTTTTTACTTTTAGCACAATTAACCGCAATCACAATCACATCCATCGCAGCAATCACATCCATCACAGCAGCATTCACAACCATCTTCACCGCAACCTTCACAACAGCATTCAATGCTGCACCCGCAACAGTCTTCCCCTTTAACTCTAAGCTTTCTAATAATATACAAAAGAAGACCGCCTATTATAAGCAAAATAAAAATAATTATAAAAAAAATTATAATAGCTTTAATTATCATCTGTTTTCCTTTCCCCTTTGACTTTAGCCAAAATAGCACCTGACTTATTCCTTAGTCCTTGACTAACAATATTTAATATTATTTCTTTTGAATGCTTTATGTCCAATTGCATTGTATAGTCCTCAATTCTCTTTATCATATCATCAATTTTCTTTTCTATATTATGTTCATAAGAATTGAGTAATGGGTTAAATCTTTTTCTTTTAGCATCATCCTCAATGTCATCAATACTATCCAAATAATATACTAGCTTACCCAGATAAAAACCTATCTCTCTTAAAAGCCTCAATTGGTCATACTGTGGATTATAAACAAACATCTCACCCAATATTTCTCCAAATACATCACTTATTTCATCTAATGTTGTTTTATCGAATTTTTCAAGCTCTTGAATTTTTTCAAAACCGTCTCTTACAATTTTCTCCTTGTAAGGATATTTGTCTTTAATCTTAATATAGTCCTTGTACAGTATCTTAGATAACAAAAGGGAATGCACTGATTTATTATCCTTATAATCATCGAGAAGTTTATAATAGGAAAATAAAACATTAATACTTGAGCAATAATCCAAATATTCGTTTAAAATAACCTTCTTTTTCTTAAAAGGACTTAAAAAGCATTTTTTGAGATGAACTTTGTCGCAGCCTCCATATATACCTGAAAAAAGTATTGCCATAAACACAATATCATAGTTTAACGAAAGTCTTTTCAATTGTCCGAAATTGTTTTTTATGCTAAAACACATACCGCAATAATAAGCCTTGTATTTATAGTAATCCCTAAAAGTCAGGTCAGGCTTGCTATATCTAACATATCCAAACATTATTGTTCTCCTTTAAAATCATTTAATTCAAATCAATGTCATCTGTTTATGGTAAAATGTATCTTTATTTTTTATTATCAAAATATTCAAAGTCTCTTCAATGTCAAATCGAATATAAAAAAAGGCTTCCAAGGTCTTATAGCAATTTAGGTCCTCCAAAGACATTCCAAGCCTTTTAAAATAACTTTTCCTTCATCTCCTAAAAGCTTTTCATCGTTAACTGTCAAGCCATATACAGTATATCAGAAAAGCTCAAGAAGCAAAAGATATATGTTTTCATCTATGTCCGGGATCATAGAGGCCTTATATTAACGATTAAAAACCCACCTCTAATTGCTTCAATATTAAAAAGGGTGATGAGAGCATATTGACAGGTTGCAAACTCTCATCACCCTTATAATTGAAGATAATAAACCAAATATGTACTATCTAATAACATGTATCCTATATGTTTTACATGTAGCATATTTATTAAGCACTTGCAAAAGATTTATATTGTCTTTTTTCCCTGGATCATTTATTAGAAATTTATCAGCACTAAGGTTATTCACCGTTGTTCCTTTCACATACCCCTTAATAACAACCGCATGTGCATAATATTTTCCCGAGCCATCTTTTACATAAAATATTACCGGATTTCCTTTATTTAATTGTTCATAAATAGTTTTATAATCAATTGATATAAATGGTCCTGATTTAAGCATATCAGATACTTTCCCAAAATACATACCTCCTGGTCCCCACCATTTTGAGAGAAGGTCTGAATTATAGCTTTTACCAATACCATACTTATAGTCATAAGCCATTGAACATGCTGTCAATGTACACCCATTATTTTTTTGACCTGTTACTCTTACTATGTTATCTGATGCTTGAGAATAAAATGGCACATTTAACAGCACACCGCCTTCCTGGGTCGGTGCTGGAGACGGTTCTAAAGTCATAACAAATGGAATGTTTTGTGATGCCAAATTCTCTTCTTCCTTTACGATCGTTGATTTAACAAGCTCAACTTTTTCAATGATATTATTTGCTTCACTTTGGATGCTTTGAATTTCAGAGTTTGTACATTGGACTTTATTCCCAATTAATTGTTTAATGTGTAATCCAAATGATCCTATATCGGTATTAATTGAATAGTTTTCTTCATATTGTAAAACAAAAGCTTTATCGAAAATAACCTTTCTGATAAGAGTTTCATCTTCAATCTCTTCAACAATGACTTCTCTATAGGCATTCGGATTATCTGCTCTCAACAGGGCCCATTGATACAAAGCTGCAGTGCTTTCATTGGAACTGATTTTTCCTGTTATGTACATGTAATTATCAACTTTAGAATAACAGGTACAATCACTTGGCAGGTCTGCCCTACATACGACAGATTCAATACATTTTTCTAATTTAATATCCCCTGATATTGTTACTTTAAAAGCCATGTGCCCCTCCAGCTTGTCTAATTTTCTTTAATATAAATTGTATAACATATAATGTAAAATCTCAATATTTCTTGGTAAAATATATTCCATAGACTTTACATTATTAGCAACTACTAACGACTAAAGACGCCTTTTCAAATAAATCATATCCACCAACTGTTTTCCATTTTCATAAATAGGGTGATCATAATTATCCACAAAAAAGTTTTTAACAACATGTGACCTCTTAAAACCGCATTTCTCGTAAAAATTAAGTGTCATAGGGCTATCGCCTGTTCCGACATATAACTCGTTACCGGAATTTTTATAGTAATCGACAATAAATGAGATTAGACGTTGACCATACCCTCTCCGTTGATATTTAGGAACGGTAACAATATTCTTAATCTCATAAACACCGGGGCGTTCTTGAGTAACAACGCAAATTGCTTTAACATCATCATCACATAAGGCGAACATATCACCACGATACAAATATTTCTCTATCATATCTACCTGCTCATCTGCAATAAGAAGCAAATCCATATACTTTGTTTTATCGCTGTCATTTATTTTCACAATTTCCATTTGACATTTACCTTTACATGATAAAATTCTTCTATATCAAAAAGTTTTTCTTTAACTGAGGTACAGACACCTTATTAAAATAATTTGCCTTACTTTTTATCCCTTTGAGAGTCAAATCAATCGATTGGATAGCGACTTTCCCTTCGCTTAACAAATACTCCTCTCTGATTATATTCTCCGATATACCAAGCAGCCATAGAACTGAAGCTATAACAATTCCTGTACGATCCTTTCCGGATGTGCAATGAATAAAAACCGGAAATTGTAAATCATCCCTGGAAAGTGTTGATATAACCCCATTTAACCACTTTCTCACATCTCCTAGTTGTGTATCATATTTTTCAATACTATTGGCAATAGGATAATGGTACTGTATAAGACCTTGATCCTTTTCTATTTTATCGGGTGAAGCCCTCAGATTTAGTATTGTCTTGGGATATCCTGCTTGAGCTAAACATTCCACAGACTCAATTTTTCCGCCTCTATATAGTTTTTTCTCTGCCATGATATTACTTCCCGATAAATAATTTACAAATTCACCAACATCCCTTAAATTCACTATTGCATTTGACATATTTAACCCCGAAATCTTTTATATTTTTATAGTTATATTGTTCTTTAATGTTATTCACTCTTCTTACCTTCATATTTTTCACCGTAATACTCTTCTATGACTCTAATTTGACCAATAATATGTCTATTAAATTCATCAAGTTCCTCTGCAGGAACCCATAATTCTTTATGCCTTGAGGCACCTACAACTTTGACTTCAAACTTTGATATATATTCGTCATCTATATCAAATTCTGTAACAAAGCCGGCATATCCCGGTGAACTTTTAGTATTCCATTCCAATGCTATTTGACGTGCATATTCAATATTCAGGACCGGATAAAATATCGGCTGTTCCGGAAGCCTTGGCGGAAACTTGGTCATTCCGGATTCTTTTATAAGTTCAAGTTCTCTTATTCCTACAGGTCTATAAAGCTTCATATTCTTCTACCTCATAATTCAAAAAATTTGTTTTCCATTTTATCATACTTCTATACTTTTGTCGCTTCAGCAATAGTACTTATTCTGACAAATCTTTTCAACCATTTTGGGGATAAATGCAATAATAAATCATCAAACGGTGAAATAAGCTTCAAATTAAGTTTTTGAGCAAGTACCATACAGAATATATGATTCCCGTATAATTGTATCTTCTCTCTATCTAACTCTGGAGGTTCCCAAAAACGACCAATCCTTGTAATCTCACCACCTTGCTCTTCCCATGCTTTTGCAACCGCATCTCGTTCAATATCTGGCTTATCATGAATAACAAGGAGTAGATCTTTAAAACACGTCATATACCTATTAGCATCAAACATTTAAGCATCGCACTCCTCAAAATTATAATTGAAACTCACCAATAACTTCTTTTGCAATTCTCTCGTAATCTATTTGCGATTTATCCAGATATCCTACCGGAGATCTGTACAATTTTATGTTACACATATCAAGATACAATTTTTTATGTCTGTGACCGCAAACAATTCTTATCTCCATGTCTTTTGAGACACTTTTAATAAATTCACCTATTTTAGTGCTTCCTTATAAGCATCAAAAGGACTAGCCTTATCTTTAGGAATTATACACTCTTTAAATGGTGCTGTATGTAATACTATCAACAACTTTTCAATATAATCGGATACATGTTGAAATGAATTTTTAAACTCGCCAAATAATATTTCAAACACCATATTATTGGATAATGCTTTTAATCTATCCTTCCAATATGTCGAATTAGGTGCCTTAAGCCAAACTGCATACTTTGTGTCGTTCCATGTTCCCTCTTCTAATATACCTTTAGCATAATCATAATAACTATATATTCTTTCCAACCTTGTATCGGCCAAGGTATAATCATACCACCCAATATTTCCAATAATTGCAGTCTTATCAATAATGATGGGATTCTCTGTTGGATACAAATTGGCCCCACATGTAATATCATCATCATAAATATAAAACTATTATAACTAATTTAACAACCATATATCTATAATAAATACATTATTAATTGCATTTAATCTCTATAATCATCAAAGAATTTAACATATAATCCAATTATTTTCTAAACAATCCTCTAATGGCATAAATTTTACACTATAAATGATGATTGGTACATCATAAATCATTGTTTATTATGCTATAAAATTCATTAATATAAAATCTCTAGAATGCATTAAATTAATCAGAAAGTACTATTTTTTGATCGAAAAATGACGATAACTAATATAGTATCAAAAAATCTAGTTTCAACAAATCATTTTGATAAACAAACTTATATTTAAATTAATTGTTTGCTATAAAATTACTTAGTTTCTATAGAAAGGAATATGTTTTATGAAAAACTTTTTTAAAAGGTTTTTTACATTCAAAAATACCCGACTTACCAAAATCAATTCTGCTAATTTTTCAAACAAGATATCAGAATCTATTTACAGTGTGTCTAAATTATTCAGGCATACAAAAATTGGGCAAAGACTTGTTCTTATTTTTGTTCTACTGTCAAGTGTACCTTTATTTATTCTGGGCTTTTCAAGTTATAACAAATCAAGCTTAGCTTTAGAGACTAAAATCAAATCTTTCTCAAGTGAAGTTACAGCACAGTCAGCCAAAAGTGTAAGAAGTTCAATGAATTCAATTGAAGCAAATTTAAATGAAATCCAAACCAATAGAAACATTCAAGAAATATTAAACAAACTTGACCAGGGTATGATATCTCAGCAAGATTTAACCGAAGAATTGTATTTTGATTTAAGCAGTAAATTCTCTTTCAATTCAATCGAGGGTTGCATAGGCTTTGCCATGGTCCATAAAGGCACTATGGTTTTAAATAATTTAGGAAACCAATCACTTGACTTCACAAATAAGGAAACAGAATTGATGCAATTAGCTGAAAAAGGCAAAGGAAAGCCTGTATGGCTATGCACTAAAGGATCAAACAGCGATGAGATTTATCTTTTATCAGTAATGCAAATAATTAATAACAACACTGGTGATGTACTTGTTACTATGGGAGTATTTTTCGATAAAACCTTCTTGCATAATATCCTTAAGGATATTAATATTGACGGTTCTTCCGACTTGTTTATTGTGGATTCAAACAGTACCATTATTTCAGCCAAAGATATCGAAAAACTCCCAATGAACTCAAAATATCCGAACAAAACTTTAGTTGATCAAATTGCAGTAGAAACTCAAAAAATTGAATCTGCATCCGAAAGTAAAAATAATGAAGACAAATTAATTAAGGGTTCTTTTCAAACATCAATAAACGGTATCAATTTTATGGTATGCTTCTCACATATAAATTTTACAGATTGGAATATCATAGGTATAATACCTATGGATTACCTAAAAGCCGACTCCACAAATATAAGAAATACAATGATAATAGTCGGAGTAATAATATTCCTGATTGCTATAATAATATCAATGTTTATTGCAAATAGTATTACAGTACCTTTAAACAAGTTGGAATTTCTAATGAAGGAAGCCCGTAACGGTAATCTGAATACAAACCTAAACGACAAATATCGTGACGAAATATCCAGCCTTGTTAATAACTTTAACGATATGACACTAAATATAAAAAAGCTGGTTTCCAAGGTAAGCGTTTCATCCCAAAATGTACTGGAAAGTTCGGAAAAAGTTAATACTCTGTCAACTGTTTTCCATACAACCGCTGAACAGGTTGCAGAAAGCATGCACCAAATTGCAATAGGTACTTCGGAACAAGCGGAAAACAACTTCAAATCCCTTGAATTCGTTAGAGTACTCTCCAACGACATAAACAAGGTAGGCAATGAGGTCAAAACTGTTTCGAAAATTATCCATGAAACCAAATCACTTAGTGAAAATGCTCTTTCCGTAATTAAATCACTCAATTCAAAATCCATGCAGACCAGTTCGGCAACCAATGATATAGTAAACAATATAAATACATTAAATACTAATATAAAAGAAATAGAAAAAATAGTAAAATTTATAGGCAATATATCGGAGCAAACCAACTTGCTTTCGTTAAACGCAGCAATAGAAGCAGCTAGAGCCGGAGAGGCCGGAAAAGGATTCGCAGTAGTAGCCGAGCAAGTAAGAAAACTAGCCGACCAAACAAAAGAATCTTTAACTACAATAAGCGATGTAATTAAAAATATACAGGAAAAAGCCAACCTCACCGTTATTTCAGCAAGCAATACTCAGGAAATAATTAAGCAGCAAATGAATGTTGTAAACGAAACTGACAATTCATTCAAAGATATTTTTAAGTCTTTAGAAAACATTAGCAATTACATTGTAAGCTTTGAATCCTCTGTAAGCAACATTCTTGAATCCGGAAATAAGACTTTTGAAGCTATAAATAATATCTCTTCTGTTTCAGAAGAAACAGCAGCTACTGTACAAGAGGTATCAGCCACCACACAGAACCAATTGGACAGTGCTGAAGAAGTTGACCATCAAGCAAAGATTTTAAACGAACTTGCACAAGAACTAAACAAATCAATTACTATTTTTAAGGTTTAAATGGGCATAAAGAATGGGCATTATGATTTATGCCCATTCTTTTTTTATATATCTTGTCTCCTAAAATCCCGACTTCTCAACCAAACCTATGCGATATCTATAACCCAATCCACGTTCACCGTTAAATCATTGAAATATCCTTTAACAGGAACCGTTCGTTTGACACCCTTTGAGTCAATAAATTGAATAGTATATGTAATACTTGAATCAATACCTTTGAATGTAGTGTCTCCCGGTTTTATGAACCGCAGCTTGAATTTAAAGCTATCACCGCTCAATATATACTTACTTCCGTCATAACTGAGCTTCACATTGTTAATAGTACCCGTCGCCTTATCCCTGGTACTGCCGTCTATGACCACTTTTGATACTGTCACTACCTCAGGTGCTTCTACAATCCTTATACCTTTAGGGAATATCTCTTCATAATATGCATTGTTAAGTAAAATTTCATATGTTGTATAATCATAAATATTATCAAAAATGGATACTAATTCCGTATAATTGGATGCCTTGTAAAAATGTTTGCCTGTCGATGCTACTTTTTCGGAACCGCTTGCAACAGATATTTCTTCCATTTTGCTCTCAATATTTAATGACGAAAAATCTAAAAACGACATCATTATTCCGGAGTTTTTAGCAGCTGCACCAAGTGCTTTTGCATATTCTAAAGCACTTCCATCGCTGTCTCCTGTGCCGTCGCCTCCAAAGAACTGTGCATTTCCTTTATCCGTTTTCATCGTCGTTCCTGTAGAAGTAGTCTTTGTCCATTTATTAGGTGCAGAGCCTGCAAGAACAACCATATATTTCGAAGCAAATTTATTTGACTTTACGGGATCCTCCAGCAATTCCTTTGCCCTTCGAATACCGTCTCCCATATTGCTCAGCCCTGAACCCTCCGATGTCAAATTATTAATTTTTGTCTTAACTTGCTGGACTTGTGGATCAACGGACATGTCATAAAAAACCATATCACTTCCGTTAGCTGATTCTGAATACTTTATAAAACCAAGTTTGGTTTCAGTTCCGGCAAACTTTTCTATATAATCCATAGCTACATATTTTATCATATTAAGATATGTTGAATTCTTAATATATTTCTGTTCAACATCCTCCAGGAAACCTTGATTTGAATTAATCACCAAGTTTCCACCCATTAGGTTTATGTTCTGGCCAATAATGCTTCCCTTTACAGTATTCGAATTGCCTAAAAAGTTTATATTACCCGAAGAATTCGGTCTTTCAGGGCTACCCGGTGCGTATGCTATACAATTGATGGTGGAATTGGAAGTCTGAAACTCAATATTGCCACCTATAGAGTAAATGTATACCTTGTCGTTAGCACCGTTTGGCGATAATGCATTACCCTGGAAAGTTATGTCTCCGTCTGCAACTATAAACGCATCTCCAGTATTGTTTATACCTGATAAAGATATAAAAACATTACCTTTAAAGTACATTGATTTATCTATTTGGAAAGTACCGCTTCCGGTAATTACAAATCGGCTGTTCCAGGGCTCATATCTTATGTTAATTCCTGTTTGTCCTGCCATGGGAACATCAATTCCCGAAGGAAAGTCCTTTGGACTGTAAACCTGATTTGCCAAAAAAGCCTCATTGATAAGCTGCGAATGTAAGTAAGGCATCTCTATAGGTTTTGAAATATTGTCAAACTTTTTGACATTCAGATTAGGTGTTATTACAAAGAAATCCGCTGCCATACATTTATCTGTAATGGTAAGACTTGTTCCTGTACTGCTAAACTTCTGAGAATAAGTACTTCCCGATATTGTTGCACTGTTTCCCTGTATAGACAATTGATTGTTGGCAAAAATACCGAAATCAAAAGGTGAAAGAGGATCAAGAATATATGAGTCGAAAGCTCCTGAATTGTCAATAACCAGTACAACCTCTTTTCTACCGAGCATAGTTCCATCTACAGATATCTCTCCACCTTGTAAAAATTCAATATCAGTTTTCTCACCAAACATCAATTTATCCGATACTATACTTCTTGAAGGTGAGAAATTTACATTGACGTCACCTGAAACAGGTGTTGGTCCGGGAGTTACCGTCACTTCTCCGACTTCTTTAAGGCTGACATTATCAATAAATATGTCATGTGAACCGTAAACGGAACCGGTACTTGGCTGTCCCATACTAAATACCAGCTTGCATGTTGCGTCGGTATTGCTGAACATGCTGAATTCATACGAATAACTTCCGTTATTTAAATTGATATTTGCTACAGTGTCAAAATATTTAACCGATGTGGATTCGCTTACTATTTCAACTTTTACTCCTCGTGAAGCTGTTGCATATGCATCAAATCTAAGCCTGTACTTTTTATATTTTTTTAATTCAAAGCTGCCCTGCTCCAATTTCAAGCTCCAAAAATCCGTCCCGGGATTTGTAATTGTGGTTTTGGAAATATTATTTGCCGATACCTGTGTAACCATATTATAGCCGCTTGCACCGTCTAAATTGTTTACATTAAAAATCCAATCGGAGGATCCATCGTCAAATTTTCCGTTTTTAATCATCTCTCCATCCGGAATGGGTGTTGGCGGGGCAGGTAAATATGATGTATCGGTAAAAACTTTAAACTCCCAAAGGCTTGCCCACGTTCCATTTTCCAATCCTGTAATGGTAATCCTTACATATCTGCCCGATGCATTAAAAATATCGTTTTGAACCTGTAATGTACTTTGATTTCCTGTCTTGTCAACTGCTGTAGTCCAGTTGATATTATCACTTGACACATCTATCCTGTATTTGTATACTCTTCCTCCAAACTCCCATATTACCTGTGTACCGGTAATCTGGAAAACATCTCCCAAATCAACTTTTAACCAGTGATTTAAGTTACTGTCAGCTGCACACCAGCGTGTCCCTTCATCACCATCGTTCGCCATAGAAGAGCTATATGTATAAGATAAGCTTGAATCCGATTCTGCAGTCTTTCCTTCAGCAACGTTTGTTTTATCCTGTGCAGGTGTTTGTGTAGAACCCGGTTTGGCAGGAGTGGCAGTTGCAGTAGGTGTTGCGGTCCTGGTAGGTGTTGGAGTTACACTGCTGTTATACACCTCAAATTCCCATAATGAGAAACCATATTCTATTGCCCTTTTTATACCATACATTCTTACATATCTTGCATTTACTGTAGAAAAGAAAATGTCGTCGAGACTTCCGTCACCCGAATCGGTTGAATAAACATCACTCCAGTTATTGGCATCATTGGAGACCTGTATTTTGTAGGACTTTCCGTAACTAACTTCCCATAAAAGCTTTACTCTGTTGAAAGATTTGATTGAACCTAAATCAACGTATATCCATTGATAATCGGACCATCCGCTTGACCATCTGGTGTTATAGTTGCCATCAACAGCATTTTGCTTAACGTTTCCATAACCGTTTTCTTCAGATGATACATAAACATCTTTGCCAAGTGCCAGATTCAACGAATCCGATGAAACAGGAGTAGCAGTTGGAGTTGCTGTAGGAGTTGCTGTATTTGTCACATTGGGGGTAACGGATGGAGATTCTATTTCCTGCAATATAATATTGTCAAAAAAAACATCGGTAGCGACAGCTCCATCAATCATTCCCAAATCTATTCCAAACATACAGTTGTTATCCGATTGCACCATTGTGAATGTGTAGCTGTAATTTTTCATATTTGTGGTGATATTTTGAATAACCGATATATAATCCGTATAGTTTGAACCGTCACATATAAATACTCTCATTTTTGTATCTGAAGCAGCTCTTGCATCTAGCGACAGCTTGTAAGTCTTCCCTGCCGACAGCGAAAAGGACCTTTGATATAATTGATTATACGATGATTTGGTACCTAAGTAATATAAGGAAATCACATACTCACCATTTATAACACGTCCGTAGCAATTACCTTGATAGTTCCAATTAGCTGTATTGTCTATAAAACTTCCATTTTTAATAATGTTATTTATTGTTGTTGACTGTGTCGGCTGTGGTGTTGAAGTTACTACGGCATTTTCAACTTCTTCAACTATAACATTATCAATATAAATTTCATGATATGGCAGTGCACTTTCAGAACCCAAGTCAAAAATCATACTGCAAGATGATGCAGATGTATTCATCACCAAATAAAAGCTATAGTTTTTCATAGTATTTGTCAGTGCCACTTCCTGTGATGAATAAGTAACATATGATGAGCTGTTCTGTACTGAAGCTATAATATTTCTATTTATTGTGGATCTGGCATCAAAAGATATCTTGTAACTTTTTCCGCTTTCAAGAGAAAAATTCGTCTGAAAAATTCTAATATGCCAAGTTGATGATCCGACATTTGTGATTGAAGCCCTATATTCACCGTTTTGAACTGTTCCCGATGCTGCAGCACCTGACTGAACAGATTGATTCCACAAATTAGTTCCCATACTAAAATCTCCGTTTGACAAAAGATTGTTAATATAGGATGACTCCGATGATTGAGCCAATGTAATATAGTCCAGATATAATGAACCGTCGCCGGAATCACGCCTGAACATTATTGTATTGCTGCCCCCATTCAATGTTATGGTCTCAGCTTTCTCTGTCCATGAATCCCAGCCTGAAGTAGCAGGAAAGGCATAGTCTTTAACTTGTACTCCATTTACGTACAAACTTAATTTCTGCTGACTTCCCAGTCCGTTTGCATACCTTGTGGATAAATAATATGTTCCTGCTGTCGGGACACTAACATTAAATGTAACACTTACTCCATCATTAAAGAAACTTAAAAAACCTGATCCTGAAAATCCTCTGCTGCCGTTTTGTGGCGAAGTTCCCGACAAAATTCCTGTCTCAGCTTCAATTTTTGTAATTGAAGAGCCTGTTACATTTACGTTATTATTTGTAGGAGTTGGGTTAGCCCCCGGTGTTGATGATGCCTCTGTCGGTTCAATACCCCATACCAATACACCATTTATATATGCAGTAACATATTTCCATTCCTCATAAGCTCCTTTTGAAGTACAAAACGAATAGTCATTGGTTTGAATGAAATTTTTACTATAGTTTGAATGATTAAATCTTGAATTAACTATTATAGCAGCACCTGGAGCAATGGTTCCTGTTGAACTGTTAAAACCGATCTCCAAATAGCAGTTGGCATTTTTCCCATTTGTTGCTTTAATGGCAGTAGTCACATTATTAGTTATATTTGCTCCTGCTTTGCTGGCAAAATCAATTGTTACAGATATTGGAGACACGTCGTCATCAGTAAAATAATACCTCAATTTAAGACTTGAAGCATCAATATCTGTCGTGCCTGTATTTGTAACTTTAAATTTTGGGTATACACTACTTGTGGTTTCGTAAGTTTCTCCATTGAAAAACTCAACTTTTATACTATCTGCTGCATATACAAAAGGTGTTTCTATAAAAACAACACTAAATGTCAATAATAATGCCAGTACAATTGAAAGCCTCCTATAAAACTTAGTCGCCATTACATTACTTCTCATATCTACCCCTCCTCGTATACTATCGGGAAAAAACTCTCGACATAAGCTATTTATATCACTTGCTAAGTTTATACTCCGAAATCTTAACCGGCTTGTTTGACTCATTAACAGTTTTTATAACAACTGATTTTGGTTTAAATGAACCGGTAAGATATATGTTGCTTTCAAATCTATACTTTGCTCCATCCTGTCCTGTTATATTGATAACGCCCATTTCATATCTTCCTAACTCATCAAATACTTCAATCATTAAGAGTTTATTCGGCAAGTTTGTTTTTCCAACAATTGTAATTAATTTTCCTTCTCTGCCAACATCAACATTATTTATTGAAAATTCCAAATCTTTATAACGCGTAACATCTCCCAACTTGTGCAAGTTAGATACATATGTTATCCGCACAGTTCTGGTCTTACTGTCCCAATCTACCTCTGCACCTGTATTCTCGCTGACAAATCTTAAAGGTACAAAGGTTCTTCCATTCTTAATTTCCGCAGCCACATCAAGTTCAGTCTTAATTCCATTTACTATTGCCTGTTTGTTGTTTATTTCAATAAATATATTGGTACTGCTATTGCTGGCTGTTATTGTTCTCTTTGCTCCATTCCAACTTATATCAACACCTAAAGACTCAAATATCTTCCTGAAAGGCACCATGGTCCGTCCATCCTTTATGTACGGTTCCACATCAAATTGGAGTTTTGAGCCATTTAGATATACACTTACACTTTTATTGTCTGCTGCAAAAGAGAACATTGGAAAGACGCTAAAAAGAAAAACACATAAAATAATCATAAGCAAAATAAAATTACTTTTATTTCTCATCACAATTTACCTCCAGCAATATTTATTTGTAAAAACCTCCTAAATTTCTCATGTCTGATTGATGAAAAGATAAATATAATAGATTAATAGTATTTTATCTAGAATTGAATTGGATTTAGAATTATATTAAATGTAAAAAAATAGACAATAAAACTGAACACTAGAAACCGCTTGAAAGGAAATGTATATATAGTTTATACGATTATATTATATAATAAAATGGCAATTTCGTCAACAACCCGCCACAGGATCATTGGTTTTTTATAGACATTATGCCTTAATATACACTATAATAAAAATTAAAGCCTCAAAAAGATTACTTAAAAGGGAGGTATGGTATGGAAATAAGAGATAAGGTAAGTACGGGACTTACAGGCTTCGATCAGATGATTGACAAGCTTAGAATTGGAGACAATGTTGTCTGGCAGGTTGACTCAATATCCGATTATAAGGAAATGGTTATACCTTATGTAAATCAGGCCAAACTTGATAAGAGGAACATTGTTTACGTTCGTTTCGGATTGCATGAACCTATCCTGTCAGACCCGGATGTTAAAATCTATAATGTTGATGCAAAAAACGGATTTGAAAGCTTTGCTACCGCAGTACACAACCTCATTGAAAATGAAGGTAGAAAAACATTCTATGTGTTCGACTGTCTCACAGATTTATTGGAATATTGGTACTCAGATCTTATGCTTGGAAACTTCTTTAAAGTAACATGCCCTTTCTTATATGAATTAGATACGATAGCTTACTTTGCAATCAAAAGAAATGTTCACACATATAGTACAATTGCAGGCATCCGTGATACTACCCAGCTTTTGTTGGATCTGTATAAGGTAAACGGAAAATGCTATATACATCCTCTCAAGGTTTGGAAACGGTACTCTTCCACTATGTTCTTTCCCCATCGTATTGAGGGTCAGGAAGCTATTTGTATAACCGGCAGTTCGGAGTCTACCGAACTTTTTTCAAGTATAAACCGCAGAGGCGAAATAATTGACAATTGGGATGTTGTTTTAAATAAAGCAGCCGATTTGCTTTCCGCACCGTATGAAGAACAGGAAAAAGCCAAAAGGCTACTTATGTCGATGATTATTGGAACTGAAACACGAATGTTCGATTTATGCAATAAGTACTTTACATTAAAAGACATTTTAAGGATAGCATCAAGAGAAATCGGAACAGGTTTTATTGGCGGAAAAAGTGTAGGTATGCTTATTGCCAGAAAAATTTTAAAAACAGAATACGGTGAACAAATTGAGCCCTATATGGAGCCTCATGATTCATACTATCTCGGTTCGGATATTTTTTACACATATATTGTTCAAAACGGCTGTTGGGAGCTTCGTATAAAGCAAAAAACAAAAGAAGGATATTTTAAATATGCAAAAGAACTTCAGGAAAAAATACTAAATGGCCGTTTCCCTGAGAATATTCAGGAAAAATTCATAGAATTGCTGGAATACTTCGGCCAGTCGCCAATCATTGTCCGCTCCAGTTCACTTCTTGAAGATAACTTCGGCAATGCATTTGCCGGCAAGTACGAAAGTGTATTTTGTGTAAATCAAGGCACACCCGAAGAACGCTATGCTGCATTTGCTCAGGCTGTTCGAACAGTATATGCAAGCACTATGAACGAAGATGCATTGGCATACAGATTAAACAGAGGCCTTGCAGATAAAGACGAACAAATGGCTATTTTGGTTCAGCGAGTTTCAGGAGATAATTATAACAAAGATTATTATCCTCATATTGCAGGTGTCGGCAACTCGTCAAATCTGTATGTCTGGGATGAGAACATAGATATGAATGCAGGAATGCTTCGCATGGTATTCGGCCTCGGTACAAGAGCAGTAGACAGAACAGTGGGAGATTATGCTAAAATTGTAAGCCTCGACAATCCTTTGCGTATTCCACCCATTAATTATAAGGATCAAAAGAAATTCTCACAGCATTATGTTGATGTCCTATCTTTAGAGCAAAATAAACTAATTACCAAAAGCATTGATGAATTAATTTCAAATGATATAAAGGCTGATAAAGAGCTGTTTGCAACTATAGACCAACAAGCTTTAGCACGCATGCCAGAGCTTGGATTAGACAGCAGTCAGGCACCTTATATTCTTGACTTTAAAAAGTTACTTGGTAAAACAAAATTTCCGACACTTATGAGAGATATACTTGCCACACTGTCAAAGGTCTATAATTACCCTGTAGACATTGAATTCACGGCAAACTTCAAAAGTGATAACAGCTTTAAGATTAATCTGTTGCAATGCCGTCCATTGCAGACAAGGGGACTGGGAAAGCCTGTGAAGGTTCCGGAACTTACCGATAAAAAAGATTGTTTCATATATACAAAAGGACCTTTTATCGGTGGAAATGTTCGGCTTCCTGTGGATTTCGCAGTTTTTATAGATGCAAAGGCATATCTTGCACTCAATGAAAGCGGAAAATACTCGGTTGCCAGGCAGGTTGGTCTTATAAACACCGCACTTAAGGGAAAAAACGCCATGCTCATAGGTCCCGGAAGATGGGGAACTACAACACCCTCTTTAGGTGTACCTGTACACTTTTCAGAACTTTGCAATATGTCTGTAATTTGTGAAGTGGCATCTAGTGAAACAGGCTTTATGCCTGAGCTGTCTTATGGCAGCCACTTTTTCCAAGACCTTGTGGAAACAGGAATTTTCTATGTAGCAGTTTTCGATGGACATAATGATGTAATATACAACCCTGAATATATTCTTAAAAAGGAAAACATCCTTGAAACACTGCTGCCTCAAAGTTCGCAATATAAGGATATAATACGTATTGTAAAAACCGACGGAATGGAAATATTCTCAGACATAGTAACACAAACTCTTTTATGTAGATGATAATGTAGATGATAAAAAGTGATTGTTGTAAGAAAGGCGGCAATTTCCGCCGCCTTCCATATACTCATTATTAATTCGTCACTTACTCAAATTTCATAGACTTCCAGATATCATCCAACAAATACTTGTTCTTTTCACTAAGATTTGCTTCAGGAATTGACAGCGTAACAATATACAAATAATCATTTTTACTTAAAACATAGTTTTCAACATAAAACTTCTCTTTTCTTATAACCTCGGTAGAAACATATTTATAAACCTCAGTTTCCTTCTCATTTAAAACCTCTTTTTTGGATTCTTTCAATGTTCCAAGCTTCAGGTTTTTGGCAATATCCTCATCAGAAATTGAAATAAAGTCTTCTATGGCTATTCCTTCCTTGACAACCAAAGTGAATACTTTCAGACCGGAACTGTAAAGCACCTGATCCTCATTATTGCCTCTGGCATCTGCAACCCAGGATGTAGGTAAATTCACAGACCATTTATATTTTTTACTTTGCCTTTTTACGGTGGAATCCATATCATCATAATAATTAGGATCCATGAGTTCCCCTATCTTGGTTGCATCAGGCTCTGTAAACTTAAATGAATTCAAAGCATTTTCGATTTCCTCAAGCTTCTTTTTATCATTATAAGTATCTGAGGCAATATGATAATATATATTGTACTTGTAATTCTTTCCTACAATAAATATGTCACAGGAATATATATCCATTCCGCTTATTTTCTGCATGTAATATATCTTACTGCACTTAACTCCGTTAAGTTCTCCGTCTTCCTGCTTCAATATCTTGTAATAATCAGGATTAATCTCATCCTGCATTTCTTTAACCATTCTGTCTACTAGATCTTTAGCTGTTATACCTTTTTCAACCGAATACATATCTATATGCAATGAATCATAGTACTCTTTGGTACTTCCGGGATTGTTGAAAAATGCCACAACATTGGGAGTACTTTCATTGTCAACTTTAAACCACTCAGGAGAAACATTCATTGAGAACTTTAAATTCTTATCTTCATATTTTCTATAACCGTCTTTTGAAATATCGGACAAATCCTCAATAGAACTGTTTTGCACAAAATCTGTTGCAAATGAATCCATTAAATCGGTATAAACAGAGCTGCCAATATATTTGTTATAATCATCCATATACAAAACAATCTTATATATTCTCTCACCCTTGATAAAATAACGGATGTCTATGACACCGTTTCCCTTATATACCATTTTTGAGTATTCCTGTCCGTTTTTAACCTTTTTACCCTGAGATACCAGCGTTAAGCTGCTGCCTAAATCTTCCCTGACAGAAGCCATTAACGTATCTAGTGTATCGTCTTCTTTAGCGAATATTCCGATAGTTATGGCATATGATTCATCTAATGAGTTAAAAGCCGTGTATGTACCGTCAAAGCTCCTGTCGGCTATTCTTAACTCCTTAGGCAAATTCATAGACCATTTGTAATAGCTGTCTCCAATTTTTGATTTGGTAGTCTTCTTCAATATAAGGGAGAAATCCTTTATGCTTTTATCCCCTGCTATCACTTTGGAAACAAATATCTCTTTTGTTTTGTTGTCATATGTAACATCCGCACCGAAATTTTCCGATATGAATCTCAAAGGCACCATGGTAACATTATTCTTGATAGTAGGAGCTTTTAGAAGCTCAGAAGATGTGCCGTTAACATAAACTCTCTTCTTATCTATAACAAGTTTAATTTCAGTATCTCCATAGCTGATATTAACACTGCGTTCGTCAGCATTCCATTTTACATCAGCACCAAACGCCCTGGCTATTACAGCGACAGGTACAAGTGTTGTACCATTCTCAACATATGGTTTTTCTACCTTTACATCCTCACCGTTGATTTTTAAAACCGAATCGCCAACTTTGAAGGAAATTTCAACCGTTGTTGATTCTGCCAAAGAATTGACAGTAAAAATCCCTATGAATACAAACATAACAACTAAAAATGCAAAATTTTTAATTTTCACAAAAACACATCTCCCTTATATCCGTTTTTATTATTTGAAACATCCTAATACTTGGTATATCAATTATTCCTTAATCCAATACCACACTTACATTCATGCTCTTTTGGTCCCTCTTTATCTTGAGAGTCACAGTATTTCCAGGAAGATATTTCTTCATTTCTTCATTATATTCAACTTTAGAATTCACCGCAGTGCCATTAACGCTCAATAAAATATCTTCTTCCTTCAAGCCCGCCTTTTTGGCACCTGTATCGTCATATAGGCTTGATATAATAAGGCCGTTGCTTGACGGCAACCCGACTTTTGCCGCCCAGTCCTCTTCAAAAACAACTCCCAAATCAGGTCTTTTAACCTTACCATATTTATTGAAATGACCCAGCACATAGTTAATAGTGTCGACAGGTATGGAAAAGCCCAATCCCTCAATACCCGACCCAGCAAATTTGCTGGAGTTTATCCCCAGCACTTCACCTTTTAGATTTACCAACGGCCCTCCACTATTGCCCGGATTTATGGCTGCATCTGTCTGAATCAATCTGTAATCACTGTCTATTCCCCTGTTAATTCCGCTTATTATGCCTATGGAAGCAGAGTTTCTCAAGGATAAGGATACAGGCGTTCCAATAGCCAGCACAGTCTTTCCTGTTATAATATCCTCCTGCTTGCCGAATTTGGCAGCCTTTAATCCCGCTTTGTCAATTTTGATCAAAGCAAGGTCCGACTCCTCATCTATACACTTCAATTGAGCCTCATATCCACTGCCGTCAGCAAGTACTGCTACTATTTTTTCCATATCCTTTACAACATGGGCATTGGTCAATATCTCTCCGTTAGGCTTAATTACAACACCAGTGCCATGAGCAATTGAGTCTTTAAACCTCGAACTGTAATCAGAATCCTTTATGCTGCCGACGATACCCACCACTGAAGGGCTTACCGATTTTAATACCTCAGGTATGATATCATCATTTTTATAAGAATTAACCGAAACTGTACTTTTAGAAGCATCCCATAACACTTCTGCTCCTATTGATTCCGATATTGCCCTGACCGGTGCATAAACCCTGCCATCAATCAATTTGGCATCCGTACTTAATTCCGTTCCATTCACTACTAGCTTCACCCTGCTCGTAGAACCAAATGACGAAAAAGGTGCAAGTGATAGCAGAATAGTTAAAACACCAAGTAAACATAATTTTGTTTTCATCTTATCCTCCTTAAGTTAGGGCATTTACTTTTAATACAGTGAGATTATACTACAACATAAAGTTTTTTTCAATTAAGCCAGTTTTAGGGGGGTAGAATTCAGAAATCAATGGTTATCAATTTGTGACTATATTACAATTTGAAATTTATTAAAGATAGGTAATTCATTTATAATATTATAATTATATCACAAAAGGGTATTATTTACAAATAGGAAGTTTTTATAATTTTATAATATTCCTATGATACACTTTTGACATAATTAATAATATTTTACGGTATTGTTATGATTTTCACATTATTACAAAAATAGAACACATCATCACCTATAAATGTAGCACATTGAGGTATCGTTATACTTTTTAAGCCCGTACAGTAACCAAATGCATAATCATTAATTTCGGTAACGCTTGAAGGTATTTTTATGCTTGATAATGAACTGCATCCATAGAATGCATTCTCTCCAATACTGGTCACACCCTCGGTTATAGTTATGTTTTCAAGGCTTCTGCAGCAATGGAAAACACTCATACCGATCCTATCCACATTCTTTGGAATTGTTATATCTGTGAGGCTTTCACAGCAATAAAATGCATAATCCCCGATTTGAGTCACGCTATCCGGGATTGATATACTTATGAGGTTTGAGCAGTAGAAAAATGCCCCTTCACCAATATATGTCACACCTTCGGGTATTTCTATATTTATAATGTTTTCGCAAAATGCGAAGGCCAAATCTCCAATACCGGTAACTTTCACTCCATTAATAAAATCAGGTATAATGACATCACCGCCGAATCCATAATATGCTGTTATAACTCCTGATACAGTATCAAACTCAAAATCTGCTTCATCTGCAGTATCAGGTTCAATTCTCGGCATTATTTGGGAAGTCGGTGTCGATGTTGGTGTGGGAGTCCATGTTGCAGTTGAAGTCGGTGTTGGAGTTGCAGTTGAAGTTGCAGTTGCAGTTGAAGTTGGAGTTGAAGTTGCTGTTGGAGTCGGAGTCAATGTTGGAGTTGGGGTCAATGTTGGAGTTGAAGTCCAAGTTGAAGTGTCATCTACAACAACCATATATGATTCATAAGGTCTTACCCATATCCATGATTTTTCATTGTTATATGGATTAGGTCTTCCAAAGCCTGCTACGTCAGGTGAAATTGTTATTTTGAAATCGCTGTTTGTATTTTTAAAAACATCATTACGAACATAAGGTTGGTCTCCCAAAAAAATAGCATTTCTTAATTGAGTGCATCCCATAAACGCACAATCACCCAGAGTTGATAAACCTTTTGGAATTACTATTTCGGTAAGACTGGTACAATTATTGAATGCACAATAACCTATTTTGGTTTCCCCTTCTGCAAATACTATGTTTGTTAGTCCCCTGCAGCCACAGAATGCATGATCGGACAAATAAGGTGTTCCTTCGAATACCAGGCTTTTTAGTCCTGTACAACCGCTAAATGCAAAAGAACCTATATATGTTATACCTTTTGGAATTGTCAATTGGGTTAACCCGGTGCAATTTTTGAATGTACCGTCAAATATGCATGTTACTCCTTCAGGAATTGTAATGCTTTTTAAAGCACTGCAACCTAAAAACGCTTCATCTCCAAGATAGGTCAGTCCATTTGGAAGATATACATCGGATAGTTGGGTACAACCGCTGAAAGCCTTCTCTCTTATCACTGTAACACTATCCGGAATCGTTACAATGACGATATTCCTATCTTTGAATACATTAGCTCCGATACCGGTCACTTTTATACCTTTTATTTCATCTGGTATATCAACAAACACATTAGAACCGTTATAAGCAGTAATCATTCCCGTTTCTGCATCAAATTCAAACTCAAGATACCCATTTGGCTGTACAGCTGCTTCTGAAAGCACAGGTGATGCAGCTAATACAAACACATTACCTGCCAATGTAAATTGAAATATCACAAACATTGACAACACAACTGCCACAATCCTTTTCATAAACACACTCACCCCTGATAGTTAATTTTTCATTTACAGTATATTTAAGCGAATTTTAACAAATATATAAAATTCAGTCAAACAAAATTATACTAAATTAAAATGTATTTAATGTAGTTTATATTATGCAAGTTTTTCAATAAAGTATATTACAAAAATGTAAAATATACTAAATTTCATTTGAGTCAATAGTGTTTATGAGCATGACATACTTTCCATTCGGACCTCTCGGTATTTCCTTAACTATCTCCACATCAACTTTCATGGTATCTGAAGTGTATTTTTTACATAACTGAATCACATCTTTGAGATCAGATTCTGTAAAATTGTTATTTTTTACAATTCTTACTATCAACTCTCCCTTTTTCCTTTGTATGAATTGTGTTTCATCAATATTATTTGAATAATCGGTAACAAAGGAAAGTATAATCAAAGGAATCTTGATACCTTCCGGCGTAACCACATAATTGCCGCTTCTTCCTCTTATTCTCTCAACTGTTCTAAATGCTCTTTCACAACTGCACTTTTCTGATGATAATTCAATTATATCGCCTGTTCTATATCTGATAAGAGGCATTAAATAGTTATTAAGGCTAGTTCCAACTACTTCCAAACCATACTCGGTCGGAATCAGCTCAGTGATTGAATAATCTTCTACTATGTGATATGTTCCCTCTTCACAGTGAGCTATTGCCGAAACTCTTTCTGCCTGCCCGTACCAATCAAAAACCCTGCAATCGAAAACCCGCTCAATTAGCTTTTTCTGTTTGATTCCCAGAGTCTCAGATGAGGTAAACACTGCTGTCAACTTATGGGTTTTGTTAAATTTTTCAAAATACAATGCCATCTGATAAACTATTGAAGGGTATGCATAAATGATCTCAGGAGCAAACTCAATTATTCTGTCAACATATAGCTCTGCAGTCTCATCATTTAAATGGTAAGAAGACATTTTAAGCTCTTTGGTTGCAGGCGAATACTTCCAAAAAGGCGGTGTCTTACAATCTAGAGGAACAATATTTTCACCTCTTAAAGTAACTCTTTTCAATGAATGATCCCCTGCATGCAGCCAATTCCTCCATAAGGAAGCATTTTCAAAATTGATGGAAAAATAATCGCGGTACAAGGATAACGGCATACCGGTACTTCCTCCGGTCCTTGCTTTTTTAACAAAAACTCTGTCCTTTAATCTTTTAGAAAGCAACTTATCAAGGTTGTCTCTTACAATGAACTTATCCAAAAACGGCAATTTCTCCAAATCAGATTTTTGGGTAATATCACCAGGCTTAAGATTGAGCTTGTCAAACATCTCTCTATAGTAAGGAACATATTTATAACAATGCTCTATAATTTTTCTTAATTTAATATTATTGTATTTCTCAATCTCTTCCATTGTATAAAACTCAGTTTTATTGAGTTCTTTTAAAATTCTATTATATGTAATACCCTTACGAATAAATTGCTTTAAATATGAATTAAAAGTATAAAACATATACCAAACCCTTCCATATCTTCAAAAATAAAAAAATAAAGGTTTAATAATCAAAACCTTTATTTTATATTATAATATACCATAAATATAATTGCATTATTTTCCTTACAAATTATCTTTTAATTGCTCCTATGGTAAGCTTGTGATTAGGCTTGGATTTTTATACGATCCAGCGAAGTGGACTTAGGCGACCTCCCTGAAAATGCACCAATCAATACCACTTCTATAGGTGAAACAACTTCTTTAGCATCAGCTTTAATTTTAAATATAATATTGGCAAATGTTCCAGAAGAAGTAATATTCATGTATCCAAACCTTCACAACTTACATATTCCAATACCTGTTCATCAAAATCGATAGCAATGTGTCAGTTATTTACAGTACCAACTAAATTTTCAAATCCCCTCATACATAGACCTCCTAATCAATATTTTAAAGTCTTGATAAATATATCAATATTTGCCTTAAATAACAATACAAAGTACTTATTGACACTATTGTCATATATATTTTACAAACGATATTGAAAGCTTATATGTTTTGTTATACAATTTATATAATAGAAAATTAGACAAAATGGAGGGGCACATGTCTTTTAAAATAACAATATCAGGGGGCATTAAATTAGAAAAATGTATTGAATCTGTCGTGTGTAGGGCAGACCCTCCAGATGATTATGTCAATTATACTAATGTTGATAATTATATATGCATAACAGGAATAGTAGGTTCTGATGAAAGTACTGCAGCTTTATATCAATGGGCTTTATTGAATGCAGATGATCCAAATGCCTATAGGGAAGTAATTGTTGAAGAATTTAAAGAAGAGGTTCTTATCAGAAAAATTGTTTTCGATAATGCTTTTGTAATAAAATATGAAGAAAGCTATTCAAATAGCACTAGTGTTGGATCATTTGAATTATACATTAAACAAGCCATTGGAAATATAGTCCAATGTACAAGCTCTGAAATTCAAAAAAGTCAAAGTGTAGCAAATAGTGATGTTCCCAGTATATCTAGTGAGGAAACTATTTCTCAAAGTACTTTGAATAATGACACTGATAAAAACATTGAAAATAAAACTCCAAATAATGCTGCAAAAGACAGTCCAAGCAAGCCTGTAAAATTAGAAAAGACCATTAAAGATGTAGAGGATTTTGCAATAAAAAACAATCTCGCTGATAAAGTTAACTATAATGGTCTTGATCCAAAGGTAGCTGATGAGTTGAATAAATCTATTTCAGAAACGATAAAACAGTTTCCTGAGCTTAGAGACAACTTGCATTTTATAGGCTCTGCTCAAGAACGTAATAATTTTATACGAGAGTCTTTGGAAAGCAGTTTAAAAGATGCCTATATTAAAGCCAATCCCAACTTAACTTGGGCTGATCTCGAGCCTCATGTACAGAAAAAAGTAGATGAATATATGTCCAAACTGGAAATAAGCCCAAATACAATAGCACAGTCAATGAATCACGGTCAGTTTGGCGGCATAACAATTAATAATGATTTTGGAAGTGATTTTGACAAATTTAAAGAAGTTAAAGAGAAAGACGTAAAAGCACAATGGAAACCGATAGGTTGTGACTCAATCAAAGCTACTGTAGATCATGAGCTAGGTCACCAGTTGGATGATATGTTAAAAGTCTCAAGTGATCCTGAAATAGTAGAATTGTATAATAAGCTTAAAGATGAAGACACTATAAAGGATCAGCTATCAGGCTATAGTGCTACAAGTATTAAGGAATTTGTTGCTGAAGGATGGTCTGAGTACAGAAATAATCCTGAACCCAGAGATGTAGCAAAGAAAATTGGCGAGAAAATTACAGGGGGGTATGAAGAATGGAAGAAGACAAAATAATCATCCCGGATTTAAATGAAAAAGAATATACAATCAGAGAACAAGTGATTGATAAGGATGGAAAGGTCATCGTTGTTGAAAAGAAAATAAAGCTGCCGGATATAGGAAACACATCTCCAGAAAAAAAGTAGTTTTGGCAGTGTAATATGAGAAAGGGCATACTTAATGACTTACAGTATGTTCTTTTTTATGCTCCCTTTTACAAAAAAATGCAATACTTGCTGTATCTCCGGCAGTATTGCTGTAATTGGTATAATTGTTACTGCAACCTTGGCTATATTCTCTGCCCCATGTTGTGTTGTAGATTTGTATAGAATGGTTGCCCCTATCGAGATGCTGTTTCTGAAAAATGATTTGCTGTGAAAGAGATTGGGAATTATATAGATCAACAGTACGTTCTAATTTACCGTCAAGAATGACCTCAGCTATACCGCTGTTGTTTGAAACCATTCCAATCTATTTAATCCCTGTACCGTAGAAATTAAAACTAACCTGTCAATCTTTAGTGCTGCTTGTCGTGCTATAACTGCCACTAGTATAAATTCATAAAATAAAAGATGATTCTCATTTATTAAGAACCATCTTTTATTTTTTCAGGAGCTGATATACTATTTTACTACTATTTCTCTGTTATAATTTGTCCTGCTTCCATCCTTTCCTACTCCACAAACTGTTATTGTATGTACCCCAGGACTTAGTTTTGTTGTATCAAGTGTATACCTGTAACCCGAATTGTTATCGACATACGGATGCACTATAGGAACATCAGGTCTTGGCCGGCCATATTCTGCAACTCCGTTAAACACACCATCTACCAATACTTCAACTCTTTCAACACCATCCGAATTGTAAAACCAACCAGACATATTAGTCTTACCTGAAATCTCAGCGTTTGATTTTGGTGAGTCAAAGTAGCCTTTAATAATTTTAGACGATACCATTACAGATAACTTTCGTATGGTTGTCTCCACTCCGTTATTTCCAATTCCACGCGCTTCAATAGTGTGCTTTCCTTCACTAAGTTTGGTTGTATCAAGCATGTAGCTAAAACCAGAGTCCATTCCAACTTCAGGGAAAACTAAAGGAACATCAGGTCTTGATAAGCCATATTGTGCAGTTCCAACAACCTTATCATCAACCAATATATCTACTTTTTTCACACCGATTGAATTGTAGAACCATCCACGCACATTATGAAATCCAGATATTGTCATATTCGATTTAACGGAGTCTAAATACCCTCTCACTGAAAGTGGTGCAGGTGTATTAATTTCCGGAGTGAAAACAGCTTTGATATTCATATTTTCTGAAGGTATGAATGTAATTGTATCTGAGTTTGATTCAACACCTGTAACACCTTCCCAATGATCAAACTTATATCCTTCAGCCGGAAATGCCTTTAATGTTATAGGGACTCCTTTAAAATAAATACCGGACCAATTTGATGGATTGGTAACTCCAGGAGTAGTTGACTTTATATCAATAGAATTAACTCTAACATAACCTGCAGTTGGATCAGATTCAAGCTTAATTTCAGAAGTACCCGTTACTCCATAATCTTTAAACTTATTTATGATATGATTTCTGACATAAAAAGGTCTTTTGTCAGCATAGGACTTAATATCCTTTAAATTTTTATTCCACGTTTCCATATCTAAGGTATTCCACCTATTGATGTTTTCAGGCATTACCTTTTCAATTGCAGCTGCATACTCATCTATTCTTTGATTAACCCTTTCAGGTATAAAGGATGTATTAAGTTGATCAGCAAAACAATTTATAAATTCATTTCTGAATTCCGGATTTTGAAGTAATGTTTTTAGAAGAAATGTTGCCCATAGCTGATTTGCATATACATACATTTCTTGTCCAGGTACATCTGTTGTGGCAAAATTCAGTGTATCAAATGTGACACTTTTATTATACAAACCAAAACCACAATCCAAATCTCTTAATACCCATCTCCATCTTCCATCCTGTCCATATGGTGCATCAGGATGGTATTTTCCATCATCGGTCCTGTATCTCCATATAGTCGTGTTGTTTCCAGGCCAGTCATAGTTTCCAAAGAACATTTCTGCCACATTATATTCTATATAGTTTTTTATATCAATTTTTGTTTTTATATAATCATATGTATCTTGATCCAGTATTGAATGGCTTTTCAAATAATTAATTACGTCTTCTGTATAAGCTTTTTTATCCTCTTTTTCCCCCTCTTCAACAACGGGATTTTCCAAAACATCAAGCATTACAACTTTATCTTTGTCTATATTGTAATGCGATGCAAAGTATTCATCATCATAGCGTTCTCGAATGTAGTATATCCCCCAAAACTCTCCGTCCAAAAAAACTACTGAAGGCCTGTAGGCCTGCGTATCAATGCTAAGGTGAGAAACAAGGCTCTGCAGCATTGCATCTCTAAACATAAGCCCTGTCTTACCAATATCACTACATCCACTTCTTAATATTAGACGTTTAAAGCTGTCTAACTTTTTCCCATTCGACTTCTTTTTTAATTCCGGAAAAACATCATAATTAAATTTATTTGTACTATCATATCCATGATCTGCATATAATCTAAAGGACTTATGAGGTAACTTACGAGTATAGCCGCCATTTATCCTCATACCACTGCTGTGAGAAAAAGCAAGAGTGCCATCCTTTTCAAAAAACTCAACATGGACAGGTCTTTCCCATTTGTCACCTCTTTTTTCATAGTTACCATTTACATAGATTCCTTTTGTATCATCGAAAAGATTAGATCTATCGGTAACAAGGGATATTACCGGTAAGTCATATCTATCCTTCATGTTAGGATCGACAAAATATGAATGGGTAATGATTTTGCTTTTTCCTCCACCATCTCTTATAGACACTGCCTTTATAGTAGTACATTTAAAAACCTCTCCTTTAGGTTCTATAAATGGAAATGAAGGTTCATTCGCTATATTTGAAATCATTGATAGAACATTTGGCTCTCCAACCCTACTTTTGACTCTTATTCCGTTTTCATATAAATAAGTTCCATCAGCTCCTGGAACAGGATCAGAGCCATCTAATGTATAGTATATTTTAACTCCTTCCTGATCTGTTGAAAGCTTAAGGTCAAATGCTTTATCATAGAATCCTCCATTGTGTGAAAAAAGAGGTTCCTTAATAACTTCTAAGGAAGATGAATAAATATTAGGTTTATTGGGAGTAGATTGGGAAAATATAACCCACGCAGGATCGCCGTCATATTTTCGACCATAAGACTGGTCATCGTCTAAAGCCACAATATCTACGCTGTCTATAATAGTACCGTCAGGCCTTTTTAATGTTATATTCTCTCCTGATGCACTTATTTTAAAATTGGCATGTAATTGCCCATCCTTCGCGATTTTATTTTTGTCGGATGCCCAAACAATAAGATAACCTTTTGCAGGTACAGTACCCCTTGGAAATATCCAGTCAGCGGATGAGTCGGAAAGAATATATCCTGTCAAATCAATCGGCTCTGTACCGAAATTGTAAATTTCTATCCAATCAGAATATGCTCCTCCATCTTTTCCGTTTTTGGGATCCTCAACATCACCATCCCTTATAGTATCAGTGTTAGAAGCCATTACTTCATTAATAAAAAGTGTTTGTCCGGTCTCAGCATTTACTGATGTACCTGAAGTTTGCGGTACTAATGATATCAATATAGCAACAATAAGTAAAAAAGGTGAACTCTTCTTCATTCTCATTCCTCCTCTATACAGCAATATAAATAGATATTGCTAACATTCTTATTATAAGTTCAAAGTTATTATATCATGTTTTGCAATATTTTCATTATTTTCCACAGAATAATTATGAAAATTTTTGGTGCAACATTAATCATAATTTATGTGGTATATGGTAAATTGTACATTGTAAGCGTCAATTACATCATCACATAGTATAACAATTACAAAGCTGATATAATCACGAATGATTAAGTAGAAAAAGTCTAAAAAGTAACAAAACTTTTTCTACCAGAAATGGAGTGATTGTATGAAT
>Ga0208825_1000244_pt1 | contig 55333 bp, 45 predicted proteins | sample AD_UKC113_MetaG_FD_184450 | JGI IMG/M metagenome (GOLD analysis project Ga0208825, IMG submission 184450) | Active sludge microbial communities of municipal wastewater-treating anaerobic digesters from Hong Kong - AD_UKC113_MetaG (SPAdes)... | ecosystem: Engineered > Bioreactor > Anaerobic >... | reverse complement strand
TTCTTTTTTTTTTATAATTTTGAATTGATTAAACTGAACAATAATTATTTATGAAAAGATTTGAATTTATTTTCTTGTTGCTTTGCTTTATTTTAATAAAGAATAGTAGTATAGCACAAAATGTCACTACTGTTAAAAATGCAGGGTGTTGGGCTATAGTGCTCCACGGTGGAGCGGGCTCCCTTTCACCAAATCTTTCTCCAGAAAAAATTAAGTTATTGGAAGAGCATATGATTAAAGCTCTCTCACTTGGTGAAAAAATTCTCAAAGATGGAGGAAAAAGTCTCGATGCTGTTCAAGTTGTCGTTACTTATCTTGAAGATTGTCCCTTGTTTAATGCTGGAAAAGGTGCTGTTACAAATTTGCAAGGCATTCACGAGCTAGACGCAGCTATGATGGATGGGGCCAATTTAAAGGCTGGTGCAGTTGCCGGGGTAAAAGATATAAAAAATCCGATTAAAGCTGCAAGACTTGTTATGGACAGTACAAAACATGTACTTCTTATTGGAGAAGGTGCATCGGAGTTTGCTAAAAGCCAAGGTTTAGAGATTGTTGAAAACTCATATTTTTCTACAGACGAGAGGATTGAACAGAATCAAAAAATAATAGAAGGGTCTGAAAAACCATATCCCGGTGGTACTGTAGGTTGTGTTGCTCTTGATGTTAATGGAAATCTTGCTGCAGCCACTTCCACTGGAGGGATGTCAGGTAAAAAATGGGGCAGGGTAGGAGATGTACCTATTATTGGAGCCGGCACGTATGCTAACAATCAAACTGTGGCTGTGTCAGGTACAGGACATGGAGAATTGTGGATACGTAGAGTGGTTGCTTTCGACATTTCTGCACTTATGGATTATAAAGGTTATTCACTCGAAGAAGCTGCCAACGAAGTGATATTTAAAAAGATATCTCCAATGGGAGGTTCGGGTGGAGGAATAATAGCTGTAGATAAAAATGGTAATATATCAATTGTGTTCAATACAGGCATGATGAATAGAGCATGGTCTAAATCTGACGGATCATGCGGTATAGGAGTACTTCAAGGCGATGATAGAAATTTCAGGAGATGAATTATAATATTATTATTTTGCTATCCTTCCGGACATCCTGACCATTTGTTTTATTTTATTTATGAATACTTTATTTGACAGTATCTTTTCCATCTCTAAATGAATTCGGAATTGCCAATAATTATTCGGATCAGAAGGATCATTAATGCGTTCCTCTTTGGGATTATTTCTTCTTGTTTTCTTATTTAGGGACATCCAGTCTTGAATTAGGAAAATGGCCATCATGGAAGAGGATTCAAGATGTTGGCGAATAATTTCCTGACAAATTGCCAGTTTACAGGACTTAGGAGCTTTATTAGGGAAATGTAAATTGCTGTGGTAATAAATCTCTTTTTCTTGACCAAGAGTTTCCCACCACTCTCTTAACGTACTTGTATCATGAGTGCTGGTAGAACATACTGAAAAATAGCTGTATGTATCGGGATTTCCAAATAGAATGTTATTATTTTTAGGCATTCTCTGGATCTCAAGTGACAATATTCGAAGTTTGCTCATAACATCAGGTACACATGAAGGGATCATTCCAAGATCTTCGCCACAGGCGAGCATCCCTGTAGCAGAAAGCAGTGGAGGAAGTTTTTTTATCGCACTTTGATACCATAAATCATTATTTCGTCTGTAGAAAAAATCGCTATAAAGTTTATCGTAATTTTTTCTCTCTTTATTTGTCAGTTTTTTATATCTACTTGTAAATTGCGACATAATTCTCGGGTGGTACTTATCATTAGCGTATGGATCTTGTACGAATAGTACATCTGTTGAAATTGAATCATCAAGTAAAATAAGACTGTAATCTTTTTCAAAATCAAAATGTAATCCATAACTTTCTATTTCTTCTTTTGAAAAAGGAAGTGCAGGGTTGAAATGCCCAATGATACCACTTTTGAAAGGAAGAGGAATTTCCCAAATTCTAAAGAAACCCAGGATATGATCAATTCTATATGCGTCGAAGAAAGATTCCATATGCATTAATCGTCTTCTCCACCACATATAACCTTCAAAGTCAATATTATTCCAATTGTAAGTAGGAAATCCCCAGTTCTGTCCATTCTCCGAGAAAGAATCAGGTGGAGCTCCGGCTTGCTGGTTCATATTGAATATATGAGGCTCTGACCAAGTTTCGACAGAGAGAGAGTTAACTCCTATTGGGATATCTCCTTTAAGAATTATACCTTTTTCAGTTGCATATTTATGTACTTTTTTAAGCTGAGAATAGAGATGAAATTGAACATAATAATGTAAATAAATGCCACTTGCAAAATCATTATCTTCTTCGATTGCTTTAATAATTGCATTTTTATCATATACTGAGTATTCTGGCCATAATTTGAAATCTGGCGTTTTAAACTTGTCTCTTAAAAAACTGAAGGCAGCATATGGTAAAAGCCAGTCAATATTTTGTTTTAAAAACTTTTCGAACTCGGTGCTAAATTTAATATTTTGCCAATTCTCCTCGAAACTTTTCTTCAGATATGACCATTTCAAGTCATCAACACCTTCATAATCAATTGCTTTTAATGCATTTAATTTTCTAGATTTTTTGGTAAATTTTTTCAAAAAGTCCGAGTCATGTAATTGCCCTAACTCTTTTAAATTGATATAAAGTGGATTAAGGGCAAATACAGAAATAGCGCTGTATGGATATGAATCCCGCCATGAATGAGTTAAAGTAGTATCGTTGACAGGAAGTAATTGGAGTATTGATTGATTTGTCATAGAGAGAAAATCAATTATCAAATAAAGTGAACCAAAATCACCAATTCCATCATCATTTATACTTCTTAAAGAAAAAACAGGAACAACTGTTCCACATATTCTGATCTTTTTTATCGGAAGGTTAACACATCTGTGAGTTCTAATAAAAAGAGTTGGTTTAGACAGGTCAGTAATATTGAGTTTTCTATTTTCTCCTTCCTCCCAAATAAAATTTCCCGTGAGTCTTGATTTGACAATAAATTTATATTCAATGTGATCAGGAAGCAACGTTGTGTCAAGAGAGGCAGCAAAGCTGCCATCACCGTCAGGATGCATTACAATGGCTTTTTCAGGCGACCATAAACCAAGATAATCAGCAGAACCTACAATGCACAAATCTTCTTCTTCAGCCATGTTGGTTGCTGAAACTCTGATAATAAGATTTTTATCTTCTGTTTGATGATAATTAGTATCTGTTCTATTAAAAAGTACCTTTCTAATTGCATTGGACATGAATGGTGTCTCATCACTGAAATTTTGCCATTCATCCATAAGTGAATATTTTAAAAATCCCCGATACTTGAAAAATCTAGGAGGAGATGATTCACAAAAAATGTTGTTACAATCATCTATGATAACATAAGAATAAAAAAAGGCTTCTGAAGAATTTATTTCAATTTCTTTGCTCCAGTAGAAATTGTCGAAGTTCAAAGGTATGGCATTTCTAAGATTGGCATTGCCGAGTTCAGAAATATTACCTGTAACAAATAGTTTTTCACCCCACTTTGTTATATAATGTATAGTGAAGTTTACTAACATGTAATTTTGGACAATATTCTATAATTATTACAAACTTAACGAAATTTTAAGACCTATTAAAACATCGAAGCTTTCTTAATTAATTATCTTTGTAGTAACATTAACAATAAAATGAAAATAGCGCTCTGCCAGACCACTCCAGTATGGGAAGATATCAATGCTAATCTGGTTAAATGCCGGAAAATAGTTGAAGAACTGGTTGAAAAGTCTCCCAATACAGATATAATAGTTTTTCCAGAGTTTTTTACCACTGGTTTTTCTGTTGAAAACAATAGTATAGCAGAAGATATGAATGGACCTTCTGTAGAATGGATGAGAGAAATGAGTAAGAAATATTCTACTGCCTTTTTTGCATCAATTCCTATTTTTCAAAATGGCAAATATTTCAACAGAGCTGTTTTTGTATCTCCAGAAAAAGAGTGGTATTACGACAAAAGGCATTTGTTTAGTTATGGAGGTGAAAACAGACTTTATTCGCAGGGTGAGAAAAGGGTTATTGTGAAATACAAGGGTTGGAGGATACTCCTTCAGATTTGTTACGATTTGAGATTCCCGGTATGGTCTAGAAATGTTTCTCTGGAATATGACTTAATAATAAATGTTGCCAATTGGCCGTCCTCTAGAGAATCGGTAGTCTCACCTTTGGTTAGAGCAAGAGCTATCGAAAATTTATCCTATTATGTTTTTGTAAACAGGGCAGGTGAAGATCCAAATTGTCAGTATAACAGAATTGGATTTGTCTCGAATTTTAAGGGAGATAAAATTCTCCCGGTTCTTGATGACAAAAATGGGATTTGGACTATCTGCGACTTAGATTTAGACAGTCTGAGATTATTTCGGGAAACATTTCGTGTATGGGAAGATGCAGATAAATTTTTATTAAATCTATGAATAAAACAATTAAATTTTTATTTTTCTCTATATTACTTATCAGTCTATTTTCGTTTACTTCTCAGAAAACAAAAAATCATGATGGTAAAGTAGTAGTTTATATTTATGCGACTAATGATGTTCATGGTCATTTTTTTGATTCGACATACAATGGCAGTGTAAATGAGAGTTCCATGAGTAAAGTTTCGGGTTACATCAATAAAAGCAGATTGAGTTTAGGAGAGCAATCGGTGATTTTACTCGACATTGGGGACAATTTACAAGGAGATAATTCAGTCTTTTATTTTAATAATATTGATACTTTATCCACTAATTTAGTTTCAGAAGCATTTAATTATATTAAATATGATGCAGTAGTTGTGGGCAACCACGATATTGAAGCAGGGCATCGGGTTTATGACAAGGTGAAAAGTGAACTTAATGCACCATATCTTGCAGCAAATGCCGTAAGTACAACTACAGGATGCCCATATTTTCAACCATACACTATCATTAATAAGAATGGGGTTAAAATTGCTGTTATAGGATTTACAAATGCCAATATCAAAAGATGGCTCTCATCTGAACTTTATGAAGGCATGGATTTTTTGGAAATATTTCCTCTTATAGAAAAATACATTGCTGATATTCGGAAAAAAGAATCTCCGGATTTAGTAGTTGCGGCAATGCACGCAGGGCTTGGGAAAGAGAATTTTTACCAGCTGGAAGATCCCTCAAAATATATTGCAGCCCATGTCAAAGGGATTGATTTAATTTTTGCGGCACACGATCATAAAACTTTTGCCGGTTTTATAAAAAACGAACAGGATTCAGTGCCTGTCGTAGAGGGAGGAAGCAAGGCTCAGAACCTTTCATTGGCTTCTGTTGAAATGGAGTTTAAAAGAGGAAAAGTGGTAAATAAAAAAATAACTGTTTCTGTTATTCCATTGAAAGATTTTAAGTCAGATTCTGTCTATAACAGATATTTTTCTGAGAGGTATAATAATGTCAAACAATTCTCAAATAGTGTTATAGGTTATCTTGACAAAGGCTTTTCTTCAAGAGATGCTTTTTTTGGTTCATCTGAATATGTTGACATGATTCATTCGTTACAGCTGGAAAATTCCGAAGCAGACATATCTTTTGCTGCACCTCTTTCATTTGATATAACAATTAATGCTGGACCGGTAAGTTTCCAGAGTCTAACCAATATATATCCGTTTGAAAATCAGTTGTATGTCATAAATCTTTCTGGAAAAGAGATTAAAAATTATCTTGAGTATTCTTATAGACTATGGATTAATAAGGTAATCTCTCCTAAATATCCAATGTTAAATATTTATACTGACGAAAAGGGAGTGACAAGGTTCAGAAACATGCATTTTAATTTTGATTCTGCTGCCGGGATAATTTATGAAGTGGATGTGACAAAAAGTTACGGAGAACGGATTAATATTATTTCAATGGCTGATGGGACCCCTTTTGACTTTGAAAAGATATATGAGGTTGCACTTTCATCTTATCGAGCAAGTGGCGGAGGAGATCTTCTAACTTTAGGAGCCGAAATCCCTACAGAACAACTTAACGAAAGAGTCGTTAAGAGAATGGGCGACATCAGAGACATGATATATGCCAAACTTAAAAAGGAAAGTAAAATCTCTCCTGCGAAATTGAATAACTGGAAATTTGTCCCTGATTCAATCGTAAAGGAGAGAATAATTATTGAACGAGCAAAGTTGTTTGAATAACTTTAAAACTGTTTATTTAGCAAAACTTACAGCTCTTGTTTCTCTAATAACTGTTATTTTAACCTGTCCTGGATAGACCATTTCATCCTGAATTTTTTTAGCTATGTCAAGTGACAATTGTTCTGATTCCTTGTCAGAAACTTGTTCACTTCCTACAATAACTCTCAATTCTCTTCCTGCCTGGATTGCATAAGTTTTTGTAACACCAGGATAGGATAAAGCCAAGTCTTCCATTTCTTTAAGCCTCTTGATATAAGATTCAATAACCTCCCTTCTTGCACCAGGTCTTGATCCTGAAATTGCATCACTGACAAGAACCAGAGGCGATATAAGAGATGTCATCTCTACTTCCTCGTGATGTGCACCTATTGCATTGCAAACATCTGGTTTTTCTTTATATTTTTCAGCTAACTTCATTCCAAGAATAGCGTGTGGCAACTCCGGATCTTCGTCAGAAACCTTTCCTATGTCATGAAGAAGCCCAGCTCTTTTGGCTGTTTTTGTATTTAATCCAAGTTCAGATGCAAGTGTAGCACAAATATTGGCAACTTCTCTTGAATGTTGTAGCAGATTTTGTCCATAAGAAGAACGATATTTCATTCTCCCAATCAGTTTGACAAGTTCAACATGAAGTCCGTGAATGCCAAGATCAATACATGTTCTTTTGCCGGTTTCCATTATCTCGTCATCAAGTTGTTTCTGGACTTTTGCAACAACTTCTTCAATTCTTGCAGGATGTATTCTTCCATCTGTAACAAGTTGATGCAGAGCAAGCCTGGCAACTTCTCTTCTTACAGGGTCAAATGCGGACAGCAAAATAGCTTCAGGAGTATCATCTACGACAATTTCTACTCCGGTTGCTGCCTCAAGTGCACGAATATTTCTCCCTTCTCTTCCTATAATCCTTCCCTTTATTTCGTCACTTTCAATATTAAAAACTGTGACTGCGTTTTCAATTGCTGTTTCTGGAGCTATTCTCTGGATAGTGTTTATAATAATTCTTTTAGATTCTTTGCTTGCTGTCAGCCTTGCTTCGTCCATTACTTCACTAATATAAGACATAGCCTCAGATTTAGCTTCAGCTTTCATTGTTTCAATGAGTTGATTCTTGGCTTCTTGTGCTGAAAGTCCGGCGATATTTTCAATTTTTTGAATTGCTTCAATTCTTAACTTTTCGTATTCTTCTTGTTTCTTCTCAAGAAGCTCTGTCTGATTTTTGATATGTTCCCTTGCACTTTCTATCTCTTTGAGCTTTTTCTGAAGTTCTGCATTTTGTTGATTCAATACAAGTTCTCTTTGTTTGAGCTTATTCTCGACTTGGATAATCTGGTTGTTACGTTCAAGAATTTGTTGTTCATGTTCTCCTTTTAGCTGAAGAAACTTCTCTTTTGCCTGAAATATCTTCTCTTTTTTTATGTTCTCTCCCTCTTGTTCTGCCGATTTTAAAATCTCTTCTCTGCGTTTTTTCAGTATAAAATTATTTGTAATATAGTAAGTCAGAATAAAACTTGCTATGGCAGGTAAAACGATTGCTAGTAGTACTTCCATTGTATAATAATATGTTTTTCATTGTACATTAAAAAAGCCGTTGGTAAAGCTATTTAACGAAAACCTTAATTAAATAAGATTTGAGCTCCGACATATGTCGCAAACTTCCAACGTCCCGAACTCGGAATCCCCCGAAGGGTAACCTAGGCCTGTCTTTGACTGTCGAGTTTGCTCGGTATGTTATTAGTGTTGATTTTGGCAAAGAGCTAAACCAACGGCTACTTCTCATGTTCAGTCAGGTGATATTGACTTTAATGTACTCATCTAGAAGCGTATCAAGGTTTTGAAGTTCGTCAACTATTTGTTTGCTTTCCTCTTTCTGTTCTGCCTCAATAAGGCGGATAACAAACTGGAGGATGGCCATTGAAAGAGCATCCTGATTATCACGACTTACATATCTGCTTTTGTACTGGTCAACTTTCTCATTAATAATACGAGCTGCTGCACGTATTTTTTCTTCGTCGTTAACCGCTACCTTAAGCGGGTAATATCTGTCGGCGATACATATTCTAATTGACTGCTGTTCCATATGTATGTTAATCATTCAACAGTGCTATACACTTGTTAATCTCTTTCACAATCATGTTTATCTTCTGTTTTGCCTCTTTGACGTCTTGTGATGATGCTTTAAAAGCCTCACTTAACTGTAATTTATTAATTTTCTCTTCCAGTTCCTTAATTTTGTTATTACTTTCGTCCAAGGCGCTTTTACAGTCAATAAGTTCAGATGATAATCTTTGGTTTTCAGCAACTACCTGCTCATATCTTGATATTAGCAATTCTATTTTGCTTTTAATACTATCTATTACTATATGATAATCACCACTCATACAACTATAATGCGCCTTAGCAAAGATAGTAATTAAATAAAATATAACAAAAAGTGCACCTAAATTAATTTAGGTGCACTTTATAGTAAAAAAAAGTGAAACTATTCCTCTTTTACCTTTTCCATACCAACTTTAATTGCTTTTTCATTCAGCGGTATCAAATGATGGTTTCTTTCAGGCAAAGATTTTTTCAAACCTCTTATAACGTTTTCCATGGTCACTATTGGTTTTCTGCTAAGATATGCTCCAAGTACAACCATGTTATAAGCTTTTGAATTTCCAAGCTCGTTTGATATCTCTACAGCATCTATGGAATAAATTTTAATATCCTTGCGTACGGGTTTGCGTACAATACCATTTGGATCATAAATCATCATGCCACCTGGTTTGATACTATGTTCAAATTTATCCATTGATTGTTGATTGAGAATTATAGCTGTGTCAAATTTACTGAGCAGCGGAGAACTTATTTTTGTATCGCTCAGTATTACAGTTACATTTGCTGTACCTCCTCTCATTTCTGGACCGTATGAAGGCATCCAGGTTACCTGCATTCCTTGCATAATACCTGAATATGCAAGAATTTTACCCATTGATAGGACTCCCTGTCCACCAAAACCTGCTATTATTATCTCTTCTTTCATATTGTTGTTCAGTTTTTATCTATCCTTAATGTCACCTAATGGGTATTCCGGGAACATGTTTTTAACCATCCATTCATTTGACTGGACTGGTGTAAGCTTCCAGCCAGAATTACAAGTACTGACGATTTCAACAAATGAAGTTCCCTTATTCATCATAGAGTTTTCGAATGCCTTACGAATAGCTTTCTTTGCCTTCCTTACGTTGGCAGGATTGTGAACTGACTGTCGTGTAACGTAGCATGTACCTTCAAGTTGCGCTATCAGCTCAGTTAATTTTAAAGGATTGCCATGCAATTTTGGATCTCTGCCATAAGGAGTAGTCGCTGTCTTCATCCCAATAAGTGTTGTTGGAGCCATTTGACCACCAGTCATGCCATAAATAGCATTGTTAATGAAAATAACAACAATATTTTCTCCTCTGTTACATGCATGCATAATTTCGGCTGTTCCAATGGATGCCAAATCTCCGTCTCCCTGATAGGTAAATACATATTTTTCAGGATGAAGTCTTTTGGTGGCAGTGGCAAGTGAAGGTGCCCGTCCATGAGCTGCCTGTTCCCAGTCAATGTCAACATAATTGTATGCAAAAACTGCACAGCCAACCGGGGAAATTCCTATAGTCTGTTCCTGGATCCCCATCTCCTCTATAACTTCTGCAATGAGTTTATGCACAGTTCCATGAGAGCAACCTGGACAGTAATGCATTATATTGTCAGTCAGAACAGAACTTTTACCATATACTTTATTTTCCGGTTTAATAATATCTTTAATATCCATGATATTCCGTTTTGCAAATTATTTCAAAATTGATTTTTTAAAGGCATCCAATACCTCTTCGGGTGAAGGAACAACGCCTCCCATTCTTCCATAAAAATTAACAGGTATAGCCCCATTGACAGCAAGCCTTACATCTTCAACCATCTGCCCGGCACTTAATTCAACTGTCATGATTGTGTCAAGTTGAGGAACTAATTTTTGAATCTCTTTAGTTGGAAAAGGGAAGAGAGTGACTGGACGAAGGAGTCCGACTTTAATTCCTTCCTTTCTTGCCTGTTCAACAGCGTTTTCACATATTCTCGACATACAGCCATAGGCAATCATCAGATGATTTGCATCTTCGCAGTGAAAAGTTTCAAAAATTACTTCATTATTTTCAATTTCTCTGTATTTTGCTTGCAGTCTGAGGTTATTCATTTCATTGACTTCTGCTTCCATTGCTAATGAAGTGATTACATTTTGTTTCCTGTCCTTTGTCTTGCCGGTGGTTGCCCAAGGGTATCTCTTGATAATCTCTTCGTTTGACATTCTAGACTTCATCGGTCCCATTTCAACAGTTTCCATCATCTGACCGACAATGCCGTCTGAAAGAATCATTGCAGGATTCCGATACTTAAAAGCAAGATCAAATGCTTTGTCCACAAAATTGTACATTTCTTGTGGTGAAGATGGAGCCAGAACTATATTTTTATAATCTCCATGCCCTCCACCTTTTACGGCCTGGAAATAATCACCCTGTCCGGGTTGAATGGTTCCAAGTCCTGGGCCACCACGAACTACATTAACTACAAGACATGGCAACTCGGCACCTGCCAAATAACTCAAACCTTCACTCATCAAACTGATTCCGGGACTACTTGAGGAAGTCATTACTCTTTTTGCGCAACATGCTCCACCATACAGCATATTTATTGCGGATGTCTCACTCTCCGCCTGCAGAACAACCATTCCTGTAGTTTCCCATGGCTTTTCTTCCATGAGTGTCTCCATAACCTCTGATTGAGGTGTAATAGGATAGCCAAAGTAGCCATCACATCCACAACGTATTGCAGCGTGTGCAATGGCTTCGTTGCCTTTCATTAAAATCTTTTCTGCCATATTAATTAGTTTTTAACTTCATTAAATTTTGACTCTGTATACTGTTATACAGCTGTCAGGACATACTGTTGCACAATTAGTGCAACCTGTACAGGATTCTGGTAATACCATATATGCAAAGTTGTATCCTTTGCTGTTTACCTCTTTAGCCAAGGCAATTACATTAGTAGGACAATTTGCAACGCAAACGCCGCAACCTTTGCATTTTTCATTGTCTACTACTATCGCTCCTTTTAATGCCATATTATTATGATTTTTAAAATTATTTTTACAAAACTATATAATTAAGCTATAAAATGCAATAATTTATTATTAAATAGCTATAATCACTTAGAAAAAAAATTAAAACTTCTTATAACACTTTCAATTATAAAACTCCAACGAATAACAATTCCGATTAGCAACACCAAAATAAGAATTATGGCTCCTTGAATTTTTGGATCAAGATTCCTGAATTTCAGCCAAATAACACTAAAAAAATTATTTTCTTTATTTTTCGATTCTAATTCTTGCATCAACTGCAATTATCTGTTTTGAATTTCCGAGAAGAGGATTAAGATCCATTTCAAAAATTTCCGGAGCTGCATTACAAAGAGCTGAAACTCTCCTGATATTTTCAATGAAGATGGCTTCATTAACTCCTTCAAGACCTCTGTTCCCTTTTATCATCTTGTAACCCTTAAGACTACGTATCATTATTTCTGCCTCAGACTTTGACACTGGTGACAGCGCACTCTGAACGTCATTTAAAACCTCAATAAATATGCCACCGAGACCACACATTACAAGATGACCAAACTTTTCCTCTCTCTTTGCCCCAATGAAGATTTGTATGCCGGTAAGCATAGGCTGCAACATTATAGCATGTGTACCTGGAATATTCATCATCCTGTTAAATTCTACAATCATCGTTTCTTCGTCAGTCACATTAAGGACCACTCCCCCTACATCTGTTTTGTGAACAGGACCCACAACTTTCATTACTATAGGAAATCCTATCTCGAGAGCAGCTTTTTTAAGCTGGGCCATTTTATCTACAACTATCTCTTTTACCCTGCTAATACCAGCAGCATCGAGCAGCATCTGAACTTGTATAGGTGACAGATATCCATTTTCTGCTTTTTTAATTACGTCTCGAATAATTTTTTTATCGACAGGAGGAAGTTGAGAGTCGAAAAGTGGGCCATGTGATTTTATTACTTTTCCCAACGCATTACCAAATAAAACTTCGTCGGGGAAACATATTCCACCCATTTCCTTGAACTTGGCAATCTCATCTTTAGCATTTACTATTGAAGGAAGTATTGAAAATATCGGTTTATTACACTCTTTTATTTTATGGAATAAAGTTTCATAAACATCATAGACACTAGTTAAGCCTGGGTTGCCAAATATGACAGACATCGAATCTACATCAAAATCTTTCTCGCAAGCATCTATAATTTTTGCAAGTTGTGAAGCCGTACCCGTAGCAAGAAAATCAATAGGATTGGAAGTTGAAGAACCATTATAGAGCTCTTTAAGGAGGTTGTCGGCTTTTTCTCCTGAAATGTGGGGAATTGATATATTGTATTCGGAAAGAGTATCTGTTAACATTACTGCTGGTCCGCCGGCATGAGTTATAATAGCAACTTTGTCTCCTTCGGGCAATTTATGAAGCATTACTGCGCCTACTGTAACAAGTTCTGTTCGGCTGTAACACCTTACAATACCTGCTTTTTGAAAAAGGGCAGAAACTGCAGAATCAGGAGTTGCCATTGCTCCTGTATGTGAAGATGCTGCTCGGCTTCCTGCATCACTTGTCCCGGCTTTAATTGCAGCAATTTTTGCTCCTTTATTGATAAGTGAAACAGCATGTTTCAACAATTTTTCAGGATAGCTGATGCTCTCTATATAAAGAAGCTTGACAGGGGCGCTTTTCTTATGAATATATGTTTCATCAAGGTATTCAAGTACATCTTCTATACCTGTCTGGGCACTGTTGCCGACTGAAAAAATTGATGATACTCTTACGCCAAGCTGGAGGGCTGTTTCGAGAATGAAAACAACTGTGGCACCAGAACCGGAAATGAGGTCAACCCCATTTTCTGAAAGAGGAGGATTTGGTTTTGTGAATATCCCTGTATAGTTGGGAGTCATAACGCCTATACAGTTTGGCCCTATAAGCGATGCACCGTTTCTGTTGATTATTTCAACAATTTTATTTTCTAAAACTTCTCCTTCCGGACCATCTTCATGAAACCCTGCCGACAAGATTATGACAGCTTTGCACATTTTTTTGCTGCACAATATTTCGACACTGTCAGGACACATTTTGGCAGCAATGGCTAATATTGCTAAATCTACCTGAGGCAACTCTTCGACGCTTTTGTGGCATTTAATTTCCTGGACGAAGTCTGACTTTGGATTAACCACATATAGTTTTCCTTTATAATTGGATTCTCTGAGATTTCTTAGAACTGCACCGCCAGGTTTTTGTGTCTCATCTGAGCCACCTACCACAACTATGCTTTTAGGAGATATTAGTTCTTTTGTTATCATATGTTAATAAATTTATCACAAAGGTAATAATAAGAAAGAATTATTAATAAACAGGATGTAATTATAAATAAAAATCCATTTTGGCTTATATATTTTAAAAAAGCTAATATGACAATGAGAAAATATTTTTGAGTTAGAGTAAAAAACTGATTATTTTTACATTACTAATAACAAAGAATCATGTCTACACTACTAATTAAAAATGTCAAAAACAACAATAAGATAACGGATATATTTATAAAGGATAACCGTATTGAAGAGATTTCGGAGCATATTGACAAAGGTGCTGACAGAACAATTGAAGGGAAAGGAAAATATGTAATTCCCGGTTTTATTAATATGCACACACACGCTGCAATGACTCTTCTCCGAGGGATTGGAGAGGACATGTCTTTAATGGACTGGTTGCAAAATGTTATCTGGCCTACCGAACAAAAGCTTGATGAAGAACTTGTATATTGGGGAACAAAGTTAGCTTGTGTGGAAATGATAAGATCCGGGACTACTTGCTATAACGATCAGTATTGGTATATTCCTGCTGCTCAAAGAGCAACTGCTGAAATGAAACTAAGATCTGTTCATTCATATGTTATTTTGGATTTGATGGATGAATCGAAATCTGAGAAATTGAAGGATGAATGTAAGAAGATGTATGAATTTTCAAGAGACTGGCCTGAAAGAAATATTTTTGCAGTTGGTATACATGCTCCTTACAGTGTCTCTGAAAAGATGATAAGATGGGCAACTGATTTTGCAAGAGAAAGAGGATTGCTTGTTCATCTCCATCTTTCTGAAACAGAATCTGAAAATTTGGAATCTCTCAAAAAGTATGGGATGTCTCCAACAAGATATTTGGATTCGCTTGGAGCATTAGGACCAGAAACTCTTGCAGCACACTCTCTTTGGATTGATGATGAAGACATAGAAATACTTGCAAAAAGAGGAGTTAAGACAATTCATAATATCAATTCCAATTTAAAAATTGCTTCTGGTTATAGATTTAAGTACAGTGAATTTAAAAAAGCCGGGATTGTTGTATCTTTAGGAACAGATGGTTGTGCCTCTTCAAATAATCTTGACATGCTTGAGACCATGAAGACTACAGCTCTTGTACAGAAAGCCTGGCGAAAGGATCCAACAGTGCTTCCGATGGAGGAACTTTTATCTCTGGCAACTCTCAATGGCGGACTTTCTCTCGGGCTTGAAACCGGAATAATTAAAGAGGGATATTTTGCCGATCTTTCACTTGTGGATGTTAATAGTGTTGCATTTACTCCAAATATCAATTTTTTGGCTAATCTGATTTACTCTGCTAACAGCTCATGCATTGACACCGTAATATGTGACGGAAATATTTTAATGGAGAATAAAAAAATTGATGAGGAAGAGGATATTATTAAAATGGTTAACAAATTGTATAAAAAACTATTATAATTTATATTATGGAATATATTCAACAAATTGAAGAGGCAACAGCCTTTATTAATGATAAACTTTCCGGCAGGAAACCGAAAGCAGGTATTATTCTTGGCAGTGGATTGGGAGGATTAGCAGAACTAATTGAAGAGAAATGTGTGATTCCCTATACACAAATTCCATATTTTCCCCAGTCTACGTCCATAGGTCATAAAGGGAATTTGATTGGGGGTATTCTTGGTGGCAAATATGTACTTGCAATGCAGGGAAGGTTCCATTATTACGAAGGATACACAATGAATCAGGTTACACTTCCTGTAAGAGTTATGAAAAAACTTGGAATATCTTCTCTTTTTGTTTCAAATGCAGCAGGAGGTGTAAACCGTGATTTTAAGGTTGGAGATTTGATGATTATCAGAGACCACATCAATTTAATGCCTAATCCATTGATTGGAAAGAATTTAGATGAGTTTGGTCCACGTTTTCCCGATATGACGAGGCCATATGACCTGGAACTAATAAGAAAAGCTGAAAAGAGTGCCGCTGTTTTGGACATTACTTTAAAAAAGGGGGTTTATCTTGCAGGTACAGGCCCAACTTATGAAACTCCTGCCGAATATGCTTTTTATGGCATAATAGGTGCCGATGCAGTAGGCATGTCTACTGTTCCTGAAGTAATTGTTGCAAGACATTGCAACATACCGGTTTTTGGAATATCTGTAATTACAAACGAGGCTCATGATTTCACGGAAGATTTTGTAAATGACGGAGAAGAAGTAATTGCTGCTGCCAACAGAGCTGCTGATAAGATGACTAAATTGTTTGTCTCCTTAATATCTGATTTGTGATTAGAAATATTGTTTTTGATCTTGGCGGAGTAATAATTACTCTTGACAGACAGGCTTGCGTAGATTCTTTTAAGAAGTTAGGCTTCAAGGATTTTGATGATATTCTGAATGATTTTGTTCAGGATGGTTTTTTTCTTGAATTTGAAAAAGGATCTATTGATGCAGTAAGGTTTAGAGAAATAATTTGCGATCATATAGGACACAGTGTCAAGGATGAGGAAATAGACAGTGCAATGGGTGATTTTCTTTCTGATATTCCTGTCAAAAGGTTTGAAACATTGTCGAAACTTAAAAAGAGTTACAATATTTTTTTACTCAGCAACACCAATCCTATAGCCATGGATAAAGTTAAAGATATTTTTTCAGCTTATGGAATTGATATGAACGACTGCTTTGATAAAATGTATCTTTCGTATCAGATGAAGATGGTTAAACCAAACAGTGAAATATTCTTGAAATTGCTTGAGGATTCAGGAATTAAGGCAGAAGAATCTCTTTTTATTGATGATGGTGAAATGAATATCAACACAGCTAATTTGCTTGGCTTCAAAACGCTGCATTTTATAAATGGGATAGATCTCGATAGAGAGATTGAAAAGTTTTTGAATGAACAGAAATAAATCAGGGTGTCGAATCAATAATATCCGACACCCTGATAATGTATTACTTGTATTGAGTCAATCAATAAATTGTTTTGCAAAGTATTTTGCAGTAAGTTTTTCTCCTGTTGCTCTCTCAATCATGTCATTCCATTCGTATCTCATTCCTACATTGAAAATCTTCTCTTTCATCCAGTTGCCAATATCTTTATTGCCAATGTAGCATTCATTTTTGTAATCTCCTGATTTAGTGATGTTATCTACTATATAGTAATGAATTTGAGATGCAAGCAGTTCACCTAGCTGGTAATTGTGATAATAACAAGGATACAGTGCAATGTGTATTTTAGTTGCCCAGTCAGGTGAGTTTCTATCTACAGGTTTTTTGAGCATCTGATATTTTTCAACCAAATCCCACCACAATTTGTTAAGATCCTGATCAGGATTTTCGTACATCGATTTCTCAAATCTGTATACAACCTGAACCCACCGGCTGAAAACGAGTTGTTTTAATCTGGAAGCTTTTTCACAATCTGTTGAAATTTTATCTTTTTCTTCCTGACTAAGACCAAGAGTCTGTCTCATCCATTCGGGATTGCGGGACAGGCGTTCAAAAAGCATTGCTATAGCTTCTGTAGTAAATGTATGAGCAGCACCTCGAAGAAAATAAGGATTATTTGGATTATCGTGTCCCAAAGAGTAGGAAGCATGTCCAAATTCATGAAGCATCGTTCCCATCCACTGTTCGTTGTCTTTTATGTTACATAGGACTCTGATATCGCCTTCGTTGTCAATATCCGTACAATAGGCATGTTGATTTTTCTTTGGTTTTTCGTACAGATCGCTGTTTTGCATTACTTTAGTAATATCAATTCCTATACTGTTATAAAAATCCGAGGTCGTTTTTTCCAGATTTTTACCCTTATAGTACGAGTCAAGATTAACCGGGTAAATGTTGGGAGATTCTTGAAAATACCTTCCTTGATAGTGCCAAGGCATAAGATCTGAAGAAGCCGTTTTATATCGTAAAGAAAGTACGGAATCCATTTCTCCTTTGACTTTCACAAAAGCATCCTTCGTGAGAGAATCTAATTCATCAAAAATAGCGGAAATTTCTTTAGGGTCCTGTCCGGAGAGTTCCAAAGTCATGCTGTGATAGTTGTCAAATCCAAGAGAGGTAGCAACTTTGTTGCGCATCTTTACAAGCTCTATAATATCATTGGCAACAACCGGCCCAATCTCTTTGTGTGCTTTCCATACTTTCTCAAGAACCTTATTGTCGGTAGAAGTTTTGAGAATACTTTCAACCTCATTGTCTGTTATTGGTTTGCCTTTGAAGTTTGCTCTATACTCTGCATATTTAAGTTCAAGGGCAGAAGTTTTGTTGATTATTGCATTTAAAAGAGATGTGTCTGCCTGGTTTGCATGAAATTGATTGTAAAGCACAGAGAGTTGTCTGTTCAATAGCGAATCTTTGACTTTACCCCGTTCCTTTATTGATTTTAACTCAGCAAAAATATCAGGATTTGAGAACACTTTAGTCATTTGTATTGTGGCATCCGAATATTTTTTAAACTCTGCAGGATCACCTGTTATTGTTCCGTTCCAATAAGCAAGAGCTGCCGTTTTGGCTAATGGGCGGATAGTATCTTCAGTGCTTGTAATAATCTCCTGAAGTCTCTTCTCATCGTTTTTTGAGCAACTTGTCATAATTACTGAAAGTGTCAAAATTAACAGTCCCTTTTTCATATTTTAATCGTTATTAAGTTGTGGTCCAGATTTAACTAATGCTTTTGCAGCATCATTGTCACAGTACTGTTCAAAATTCTTTATGTACTTGGCAGCCAATGACATGGCCTTTTCTTCCCAAACTTTTTTATCAGTATAAGTATCCCTTGGATCAAGAATGTCTGAAACATTGTCCAACTTTACCGGGATAGTGAGATTAAGAATAGGAATATGTTTTTTTTCAGCCTTTTCAATAGATCCATCGATAATTGAATCAATAATTGCACGGGTATCCTTAATTGAAATTCTCTTTCCTGTACCATTCCACCCTGTATTTACAAGATATGCCTTAGCTCCGTGTTCGTCCATTTTTTTGGCAAGAGTAGATGCATAAACAGTTGGATGCAAGGTTAAAAAGGCTTCACCAAAAGCAGGAGAGAACGATGGAACAGGCTCTGTAATCCCCCTTTCAGTACCGGCTAATTTAGATGTGTAACCACACAGAAAATGGTATTGAGCCTGATCTCTGTCCAAAATTGATACAGGAGGGAGTACTCCAAAGGCATCTGCAGAAAGATAAATGATCTTTTTTGCGTGACCGGCTTTTGACGGAAGAACAATCTTATTAATATGGTAAATAGGATAGGATACCCTTGTGTTTTCAGTAACAGATGCGTCAGAATAATCTGGAGTACCATCTTCTTTAATTGTCACATTTTCCAGAAGAGCATCTCTTCTTATTGCATCCCAAATATCCGGTTCATTTTCCTGACTAAGATTAATTGTCTTAGCATAACATCCACCTTCATAGTTAAATATGCCATGATCGTCCCAACCATGTTCGTCATCACCTATCAAATAGCGTTTAGGGTCAGCTGAAAGGGTTGTTTTACCTGTTCCTGAAAGGCCGAAGAAAATAGCCACATCGCCATTTTCACCAACATTGGCAGAACAGTGCATTGAAGCTATTCCCCTAATTGGAAGGAAATAATTCATCATGGAGAAAATCCCTTTTTTCATCTCACCTCCATACCATGTACCTCCACATATAGCCATTCTTTCAGTAAGGTTAAACATTATAAATACTTCAGAATGAAGTCCCTGCTCTTTCCATTTAGGATTTGTTACTTTGGAGCCGTTAATAAAAACAAAGTCTGGTTCTCCAAAATGTTCAAGTTCATATCTGGATGGACGAATAAACATGTTTTTAACAAAATGTGCCTGCCATGCCACCTCCATTATAAATCTGACTTTTAGTCTGGTATCTTCATTAGTACCGCAAAAAGCATCCATGACATATACCGTCTCCTTATCAGACATCTGTTTCTGAACTAGAGCTTTGCATTCGTTATATATTTCAGGAGTAACCGGTTTGTTAATGTTACCATCCCACCACATATGCTGATCGCTGGTAGCATCCTTTACAATATATTTATCCTTAGGTGAACGACCTGTGAAAATGCCTGTTTTAACACACACGGCGCCAGTTTTTGTTAGAATACCCTTTTCGTATCCTTCATTTTTTTCTGATACTTCGGCCTGAAAAAGTTCTTCGTAAGAGGGATTGTGTAACACATTCTTTACGTTTCTGATACCATACTTAGTCAAATCAATACTTGTCATAGAGCATTATTTTAAATTATTGGTTAATATTATTATCGGTTTCTTTAGTAGGTGTAAAATTAGTAAATTAGCAACAAAAATCAAACCATCTGTGAATGTATGGGAAGAGAAAATGAGATTCTAAAAAAATACTGGGGCTATGAAACATTTCGTCCTCTTCAAAGAGAAATAATTGAATCTGCTCTTGAAGGGAAGGATACATTAGCTCTTCTTCCTACAGGTGGAGGTAAGTCTATTTGCTTTCAGATTCCTGCATTGATGGTTGACGGTATTTGTTTGGTTGTAAGTCCTCTGATAGCATTAATGAAAGATCAGGTTGAGAATTTGAAGAAAAGGGGGATAAAAGCTTTGCAGATTCATTCAGGGATGACACGGGATGAGATAGATTATACTTTAGACAACGCTATATACGGAGATTACAAGTTCCTCTATCTATCTCCTGAAAGGCTTCAAAGTGAAATAGTCAGGGTAAGGATAGCTAACATGAATGTTAATTTTCTTGTGGTGGATGAAGCTCACTGTATCTCTCAGTGGGGTTACGATTTTCGTCCCGACTATTTGTTAATAAAAGATATCAGAGATATTATCGGAAATGTTCCTGTTATTGCACTGACTGCTACAGCAACACCTGAAGTTGCCAACGATATAATGAAACAGTTGGATTTTCCTAAACCCAATATTCTTAAATCTGGTTTTGAAAGAAAAAATCTCTCTTATATAGCAAGGGAGGTAGAAGATAAAAATGGTCAACTGCTTAAAATTGTTTTTTCTATTCAAGGTTCAGGAATTGTATATGTCAGAGAAAGAAAAAAAGCAGATGAGATTTCGGCATTTCTTAATGCTCAGGGAATTAGTGCCGATTCGTACCATGCCGGTTATGGTTCTGAAGAGAGGGCTAAAAAACAGGAAAGATGGATGAAGGGAGATACTCGCATTGTTGTTGCAACCAATGCCTTTGGAATGGGTATTGATAAGGCAGACGTCAGATTTGTATGTCACTTTGATCTTCCTGAATCAATTGAATCATATTTTCAGGAAGCCGGAAGAGCAGGCAGGGATGAAAAAAAAGCCTACGCTGTTTTATTGTGGAACAAGCATGATATCAAAAGGCTAAATAAAATAATTTCAATATCATTTCCTTCATTTGAATATCTGACTGAGGTTTATCAGCGCCTTTTCAATTACATTGGATATGAATTCGGCACAGGAAAAGGTGATGTCATTAGATTCGACATTGGCGATTTTGCAGCTAAAGCCAAACTACATTTAGTTTCGGCATATCACGCGATAAAATATATTGAAAGTGAAGGTTACTGGGAATTGACAGAAGAGATTGAAACTCCTTCCAGAGTTATGTTTACAGTGTCAAGAGATGAACTTTATAAAGTTCAACTTAAAAGTACATTTCTTGATTCTTTCATAAAAATTCTCATGAGGCTCTACACCTCCATTTTTTCAACCTATGTTCCTATAGATGAAGAATATATTGCAAGAGTTTCTAGAAACAGCAAGGCAAATATTACCGCCAACCTTATTACTTTGTCTAGAATGCATGTCATTAGTTATATTCCTTCTGTAATATCTCCTCTTTTAATTTTAAAGGTTGAGAGACTTGAGAACAGGGGACTACTTTTTTCCTATGAAAATTATAAAAAAAGAAAAGCAAATTTTGAAAAAAGAGTAAAGTCCATGATAGACTACGCATCTTCCAAAGAAAAGTGCAGATCAGAAATATTGCTTGAATATTTTGGTGAAACTGGAGTTGAAAAATGTGGCATTTGTGATGTTTGTCTCAAAAGAAAGAACGATGCTACAAGACCCTCCAACGTAAAAGGAAACAATATTGTTGAGAAATTTATCATACAACAATTATCGGAAAAATCTCTATCAATGGATGAAATATTATTAAATTTTCCGGAAGAAACAGATCTCATTATTGATATTATGAGAGACATGATTGACAGAGGAATAATAAAAGAAATTTCAGGAAAGTATTCAATTATCTGATAGGAAAATTTCCATTTCTGTATACAGTTTCTGAACCGGCAAACCCATTACATTGAAGAAAGATCCGTCAATACGTTCAATAGCAACTAGTCCTATCCAGTCCTGTGCTCCATATGCTCCAGCCTTATCATATGGAGGATAATTGTCGATATAGTATTCTATCTCTTCATCTTTTATATGCCTGAAAAAGACATCCGTTGCTGATGTAAATGATCTAATCTTATAATTATTTCTCATGCATACTCCTGTCAGAACTGTATGTTTGTTGCCTGAGAGTTTCTGCAACATTCTGAATGCATCCGATCTGTCCTTGGGCTTTCCCATAATCTCATTATTGCAAAGGACCATTGTATCTGCAGTAACAAGTAATTCGTTATAATTCAACTTTCTGTTGAATCCTTTTGATTTGAGTAAGGCAAGATGTTCAGGTATTTTATATAAATCCATATTTGGATCGAATTGTTCTGCAATATTGCCATTTTCCTCAATAGTAAATTCGATATCCAAACCATCCAACAACTGTTTTCTGCGTGGAGAAGAGGATGCCAAAATAATTTTTTTGCCTTCCAGAAGTGTCTTAAGCATTTTAAACCTCCTCAACCTGAATATGCTTCAGAATTTGGATTCCAATTATCTTGAATCTTCAAAACCTGTTCTATCACATCTCTTACGCATCCTTTACCACCTGGGTAAAGAGAGATATATTCACAAACTTCCTTAACTTCATTGACTGCATCAGATGGACAGGTAGCTAAACCGCACTCTTTAAGAATACCAATGTCAGGAATATCATCTCCCATAAAAAGTACTTCTTCAGGATCTAAAGAGTGCCTTTTGCAAAAATCAATAAAATCCGGAATTTTATAGTGAGAGTCAAGATAAATATCCTCTTTGTCAATCCCTATTTGATAAAAACGTTTGAGAATACTATTGGAAATTCCACCAGTAATGATAGCAACAGGATAACCATTGAGTAAAGCCATTCTTACTGCAAATCCGTCTTTTGCATTGTGACTTCTTAGGAGGTCCCCACTATCAGTTACAAGCACATTGCCGTCTGTGAATACACCATCTACATCGAAGGCAAAAGCTTTAATTGAAGAAAGTTTGTATTTATAGTTAGACATTAAATTAACAATTATATGATTATTGTTTCGAAATCAATTTAGAGAGCATTTCATAGACATATTTATGCTCATTCATTCCTTCAAGCAGCTTCAGATGTTTTGAAATTGTTTGCATGTCACCTCGTTTGGCAGGTCCCGTCTGAACAATAGAAGGATGTTCGTATAAAAAAGCTTTTCTTACAGTCTCAATTGCCAATGGCATAAGCAGTTCCTGATATGGTTTTGAAAGGTCAAATGCCAATCCAATCAGGTAATTGACAAAATTACTCACGTATACAGCGGCGAGGTGCATTTTAAGCCTTTCGTCAGAAGTAGATATCATATATTCCGAACCTAAAGAAAACACAATATCTGTGAGAATCTTTTCTCCCTCTGGCGAGGAGGATTCAATAAGAAATGGTACTAATTTAAAATTTACAGGTTTAATTTTACTTAAAGTCATTAAAGGATATAAAACACCTATAAATGGATAACATTCGAGTGCTTCAATAGAAGTGGCACCACTTGTATGCAACAGAAGAGGTGTTTTTTTGTCATTAAAAGCAATTGTGGAAAATTCCTTTGCCAAAGTTTCTATTACGTCATCTGATACTGCAAGAATTATTATGTCAGAATCTTTCAAAGAATGGAAGTCATTAGTAAAACATGTTATCTCCCTAACTTTATGTGGATTATTTTCTTCTTTGTTAAGAATGTGCACCAGTTTTTTTCCAGATGTCTCATTTCTTCCACAAATAAAAGGGATAGCATGACCAGCGGCTTTCAATTCAATTGAAAGCCGATAGGCCACATTACCCGTTCCCCATATTGAAATTCTGTACATAAATGAATTATATTCAAGATTAATCAAATTTTGCAAATGTACAGATAAAACAATTACGATTCTGGCAGATATTCTTCCTTTACTGCAAGAAACTGGTTAAGATCACATGATGCAAAATCAGCAATATAAGAATACCTTTCGTCATTCCAGGCTTTAGACTTATTTGTGAAAATAATGGCAGAATCTCTGAATCTTCTGTCTGACTGAGCATCAATTATAAGAAGATAGGACATGATAATATGGGATGCCATTTCCACAAGTCTTCTCGCATGAAAATCAATAAATTCCGCATCACCCCCTGCTACAATTGCAACGGCCTGCTGATACTGTTCTGTCATAGAAACAAGCATCTTTTTCAATTGCGTATATTCAGACTTTATTTCAATCTTTTCATACTCTTTAATCTGATTGAGATAAGCTCCGTTTGTGACATATCTTTGTGCAGCTACTACCTGCAATTGAGATGTTCCTTCATAAATAGTTGTAATACGAGCATCTCTGTATATTCGTTCGATAGGATAATCTTTCATAAAACCTGAACCACCATGAATCTGAAGAGAATCATATGCATTTTGGTTAGAATATTCAGATGCAACCATTTTGACCATAGGAGTAAACATATCTGCAAGTCTCTGATATTGTTTGGCCTCATTTTTCTCTTCAAGAGTTAGTTTTCTGCTCTCAGCAACCATGTTATATGCTTTGTAGACATCTACAAAACGAGTTGTCTCGTAGAGAAGAGCTCTAGAAGCCTGAAGTCTTGCCTTAATTATTGACAGCATTTCATATACTGCAGGAAATTGAATAATCGGTTTACCAAACTGTCGTCTCTCTTTTGCAAATTTGAGAGCTTCTCTGTAGGCAGCCTCAGATATACCAACTGCTTGTGCTGCCACGCCAAGTCTTGCCCCATTCATCAAGGACATGACATATTTAATAAGACCCATACGTCTTTCACCCACTAGTTTGGCTGGAGCATTATTGAAAACAAGTTCACAAGTTGGTGACCCTTTGATGCCAAGTTTATTCTCAATTCTCCTAACTGTTACGCCTCCCCATTTCTGATCGTGAACAAAATAAGAAAGACCTCGACCGTCTGTAGTATTCTCCTCAGAACGTGCAAGAACCAGTTTAATCTGTGCATCACCATTAGTGATAAACCGTTTAACTCCATTCAATTTCCACATACCGCTTTTCTCATCCAAAGTTGCCTTAAGCATTACAGCTTGCAAGTCGCTTCCTGCATCAGGTTCTGTAAGGTCCATTGAGCATGTCTCTCCTTTGTTTATTCTGTGAAGGAATTCATCCCTAATCTCTTGATTAGCAAATTCATATATAGTGTCAGCGCAATCCTGAAGACCCCAAATATTTGAAAATCCTGCATCAGCCCTTCCAACAATCTCTGCCGACATTATATAGGGAACCATTGAAAAATTAAGCCCTCCGTATTCACGAGGAAGATTCATTCCATAAAGACCAGCTTGTGCCAGCACTTCATGATTTTGCTGCGTTCCAGGTGCATAGGTAACATGCCCATTTTCATGATGAGGTCCAACTTTGTCTACTTCTTCTGCATTTGTAGCTATTACGTCACCGCATATTTCTCCCAGAATATCCATGACTCTGTCATAAGAGTCTAAAGCATCCTCAAATGAACAGGGAGCATAATCAAACTTGCCAAAATCTTTAAAGTCCTGTTCTCTAAGCTGTATTATTTTTTTCATTAGAGGATGTGAGAACTGGAACTGAATATCTTTGTTATCTCTGTAAAAATTAGCCATGTTATTTGATGTTTTTCTTGTAAGATTTAATAATCTTTGGTAATACTTCATTCAGGTCGCCAATAATGGCATAGTCAGCGATATTGTTAATTGGAGCAGTAGGGTCATTGTTAATTGAAATAATCATGGCCGACTGATCCATTCCTGCTACATGCTGAATTTGACCGGAAATTCCAACTGCAATATAAAGTTTTGGTCTTACTGTGACGCCTGTTTGTCCGACCTGTCTTGCATGATCAGCAAAACCTGCATCGACAGCTGCTCTGGACGCTCCAACTTCACCACCGAGCAGATGGGCCAGTTCAAACAATTGATTGAAATTTTCTTTTGAACCTACGCCAAATCCTCCTGAAACGATTATTGATGCGCTTTTAATATCTATTTTTTTCTCTTGTATGTCTCTTCTAATTATTTCAACTACAAAATCAGAATCGTTTAATATTGAATTAACATCCAATTGATTTATTACTCCATTTACAGGGACATTGAGAGGTTCCTTTTTCATGACACCTTCTCTGACTGTTGCCATCTGAGGTCTGTGATCAGGATTGACAATAGTAGCAATAATATTACCTCCAAAGGCAGGTCTTATCTGATAGAGTAAATTTTTATACTCTTTACCGCTTTTCGTATCTGTATGATCTCCTATTTCAAGAGCTGTACAGTCGGCGGTAAGTCCACTTGAAAGGGCACTAGATACTCTTGGAGCAAGGTCCCTTCCAATGCTAGTAGCGCCGAAAAGCACTATTTGAGGTTTTTCTGATCTTAAAAGTGATGAAGTAATTGAAGCATATGGAAGTGTTAAATAAAATTCGAGACGAGTATCTTCAGCTAGATGAACTTTTACGGCCCCATAATTATATAGCTCTTCAACTAGAGGTTTTACATTTTTTCCAATAAGTAATGCTTCAAGAGTGCAATTTAGTTTTGAGGCAAGTTCTCTTCCTTTAGTCAGAAGTTCAAGGCTCACATCTGCTATTTTTCCGTTTTCTGCCTCTATATAAACTATTATATTATTCATTTTTATCAATTTAATTATTAACCAATAGTGTGAGATGATATAAGCTCTTTGACAAGTGAGTCTATATCTTCATCAGAAGAGGTAAGTTTCTTTGACTCTTTGACTTGAAATACAATATTTTCAATTTTTTTAACCTTAGTAGGAGATCCGGAAAGACCATATTTTTCTTCTTCACCGCCAACATCTGTTACTCCCCACTCGGGAATAATGAGTTCCTGAAAGTTAGTGACAGGAAAATAGGAATGGTCTTCCTTATCATTGAGCTCCGAAACAGTCCTGGCATGTTTATATTTCATAACTTGTTTTGCATTTCGAGGTCTGCATGCTGGTGCAGATGAGTTTACAGTAATTAATACAGGATAAATACTTCTTACCTCTTCAATGCCTCTTTCAAGTCTTCTTATAACAGTGATTGTGCCGTCTTTAATTGAAATAATATTTTCGGCATAAGTAATCTGAGGAATTCCCAATTTTTCAGCTACTTGAGGGCCTACTTGTGCAGTGTCGCCGTCTATAGCCTGTCTTCCTGATATAATTATGTCAGGATTAATTTTTCTTATAGCCATTGAAAGAGCATATGATGTGGCAAGTGTATCAGCTCCTGCAAATTTTCTGTCAGTTAAAAGAACTCCACCGTCAGCACCCCTAAAATAACCCTCTCTTATAATATCTGCAGCTCTTAATGGGCCCATTGTCAGTAACTCAACTCTGGTGCCGGGAAATTTGTCCTTAATTCGTAAAGCCTGCTCAAGGGCATTCATGTCTTCAGGGTTAAATATTGCAGGAAGTGCGGCTCTGTTAACAGTTCCATCCTCTTTCATAGCATTCTTTCCTACGTTGCGCGTGTCAGGAACCTGCTTTGCAAGTACAACAATTTTGAAGATTTTACTCATGTTTTATTAATTAATTAATTAATTATGCTTCAGCTGAATTGCCGCCAAAGCCCATTGGAAATATTTTTTCTTGTTCATTGTATAAGACTATCTCTCCAAATTTGTTTTCAAACTTGGCAATATTATCCTCAAGAGCACCCATTAGTCGTTTGGCATGCTCGGGGGTCATTATTATTCTGTTGGTTACCTGTGGTTTAGGTATACCGGGAAGCATACTCAAAAAATCAAGGATAAATTCACTGCTTGAATGTGTAATTATCGCAAAGTTTGAGTATGAACCTAGTGCAACCTCACTACTTAATTCAATATTTATCTCATTATCAGAGTCCATGATGGTTTTTATTAATTTATTTCCTGCAAAGATAGTTTTTTTTCTTAAAAGCGAATTTTGAGAAGGGTGATTAAATATTTAACTTTGACGTTTAATTTATTCATAGATAGATAGAGTTTATGGCATTATCTGCGAAATATGATCCTTCATTAACAGAGAACAAATGGTATGAATATTGGTTGAAAAACAAGTTTTTTCATTCTGAACCAGATGATAGAGATCCTTATACTATAGTAATTCCTCCACCAAATGTTACAGGTGTTCTTCATATGGGACATATGTTAAATAACACTATTCAGGACGTACTTGTAAGAAGGGCGAGGATGATGGGGAAAAATGCATGTTGGGTACCTGGAACAGATCATGCATCAATTGCTACTGAGGCTAAAGTTGTTGCTAAATTAAAATCTGAAGGCATCGAAAAAAGTAACCTGACAAGAGAGGAATTTCTTAAATATGCCTGGGAGTGGAAAGAAAAACACGGCGGTATTATTCTGGAACAGTTAAAAAAACTGGGAGCGTCCTGTGATTGGGATAGAACGAGATTTACAATGGATTCTGACTTAAGCAAAGGAGTTATCAATACTTTTGTTTATTTCTACAAAAAAGGGTGGATTTACAGAGGTGTCAGGATGGTTAACTGGGATCCCGTTGGTCAGACAGCCATAAGTGATGAGGAGGTAATTCATAAGGAAACTTCATCTAAACTATATTACTTAAAGTATTTTATATCAAGTAATGGCAAACCGTCTGAAGAATATCTGGTAGTTGCAACTACAAGACCAGAAACTATCATGGCCGATACGGCTGTCTGCATTAATCCGGAAGATGAGCGATATTTTAATCTTAAAGGTAAAAGAGTGTTTATTCCACTTATAAACAAAGAAATACCTATAATTGAAGACGATTACGTCTCAATTGATTTTGGTACAGGTTGCCTTAAAGTCACTCCTGCTCACGATATTAATGACTATGAAATTGGCCTTAGACATAAACTTCCGGTTATAGATATTTTGGATCAATTTGGAAGATTAAATGCAGACGCGAAGATTCTTGTCGGAGAAGATCGCTTTGTGGCAAGAAAAAAGATAGTACAGATGCTCCAAAACGCCGGTCACCTTTTGAAAGAAGAAGACTACATATCGCAAGTTGGGTATTCAGAAAGAACAAATGCTGTTATTGAACCAAGACTATCTTTGCAATGGTTTCTCAAAATGGATGAGGCAGCCAAGAATGCACTTGCTTATGTTGAAGATGGAAGAATAAAACTTATACCTGACAAGTACAAAAGCACTTATAAACATTGGATGGAAAATGTCAGAGACTGGTGTATTTCAAGACAGTTGTGGTGGGGACAGAGAATCCCTGCATGGTACCTTCCTTCTGGGGATTTTGTTGTCGAAGCAGATTTTGATGCAGCTCTGAATGCTGCAAGAAAGATTAATTCAAATATAAAATCAGATGATTTAAAGCAGGATCCGGATGTTTTAGATACTTGGTTTTCATCATGGCTTTGGCCTATTTCGGTTTTTGATCCTGAAAAGCCTGGATTTCCTGATGCCAAGCCTAACAGGGACTTGGCATATTATTATCCAACTAATGATTTAGTAACTGCACCTGAAATTCTATTTTTTTGGGTCGCCAGAATGATAATGGCCGGACATGAATTTTGTGGTGACAGGCCTTTTAAAAATGTTTATCTAACAGGTACCGTAAGGGATAAGCTTGGTCGCAAGATGTCCAAGTCTTTGGGAAATTCTCCGGATCCCATCAAACTTATGGAGACATACGGAGCTGATGGAGTAAGGGTAGGAATGTTGATTTGCAGTAATGCCGGGAATGATATTCTTTTTGACGAATCTCAAGTAGAGCAAGGCAGAAATTTTGCAAATAAAATCTGGAATGCGTATCGTCTTGTCAATGGGTGGAACATTGACAATGAGTTGAAACAATCTATTGAAGCTCAAGTTGCAGTCAAATGGTTTGATGAATTACTCTCTTCATGTATTGATATAATTAATGATCATTTTGATAAATTCAGAATATCTGATGCTCTTATGCAACTTTACAAACTGTTTTGGGATGATTTTTGTTCATGGTATTTAGAACTTGTAAAGCCTCCATATGGAGAAGGAATTGATGTCTGTACATATAATGCCACTATTGAATTTTTTGATAAATTGCTAAGGCTTCTTCATCCTTTTATGCCTTTCATTACAGAAGAGTTGTGGCAAAACATTACTAAAAGAAGAGACGGCGAAAGTATAATGATTGTTGATCAGCCAAAAGCTAAAAGTTATAATACAGCCTTTTTGAAACAATTTGAAAGTGTTAAGGAATGTGTTGTGAATGTGAGAAATATCAGACAATCAAAGAGGATCTCTCCAAAAGAGTCTCTTTCTCTGTTTTACAGGGGAGATTTTGAGAAAGAGATGTTTGGAGTGGTTGGGAAGATGGCAAATATTGGCACAATAGAGTCAATGAACAGTAAAATCGTTGACAGTTTGGGAGTTTCATTCCTTGTAGATAAAACTGAATTTTTTATCCCTCTTGAAGAGAAAATAGATTTGAATGAAGAGTTAAATAAAATTGAAGCTGAATTACAATACTATAATGGTTTTATAGAAAATGTTATGAAAAAACTCTCAAACGAAAAATTTGTTTCCTGTGCGCCTAAAAATGTAGTAGACATGGAGTTAAAGAAAAAACAAGATGCCGAAGACAAAATCAGGAAGCTAAGTGAACTTAAAAGATCATTAACAAGGTGATATGTTTGTACACGAAACAGAATTGGATGTCAGGTACTATGAAACCGATATGATGGGTATTGTTCATCACTCAAATTATATTCGGTATTTTGAATGTGGAAGAAATGATGCTTTAATTTCCGTTGGACTTCCAATTTGGAAAATCGAAGAGATGGGTGTAATGACTCCCGTTATAAGGGTTGAATGTAATTACAAACATTCTGCAAGAAATGGAGAAAGACTCAAAATTGTGACTATGATTAAGGAGCCCCCGATGGCAAAAATTTTAATTTACAATGAGATATTCAATGCTCAAGGTCAACTTTTGTGCAGTGGAAGTGTAACTCTTGGGTTTATTAACAGCGTGACAAGAAAGGCAATCCGTGCTCCGCATTTCTTTCTGGATAAATTTTCCAAATATTTTGACAAACAATAAAAACAATAAACAATGAAAACTCTTTTATTATTTGGAACCATTGGTGCTCCTGAAATAATTATAATCGCTCTGATTGTTTTGTTACTTTTTGGAGGTAAAAAAATTCCCGAGCTGATGAAAGGCATTGGAAAGGGAGTTAAAAGCTTCAAAGATGGAATGAAAGGCATCGAAGACGATATTAAGGACGTTAACAACGAGGAAGATAAAAAATAGTGGCAGATGAGATGACATTCTGGGAGCATCTGGACGAGCTCAGAAGAGTCTTGTTCAGGTCTATCATTGTCATAATGGTGCTAATGATTGTTGTTTTTGTCAATAAAACTTTTGTTTTTGAAAAAATAATACTTGCACCTTCTCGTCCTGATTTCTTTCTGTACAGAATACTGCCGGGTTTTTCTGGATTTTACCTTGACCTTATTAACATTGAACTTTCTGCTCAGTTTTTTACACATTTGAGTGTTTCCATGGCTTTATCAATAATATTGGCTGTGCCATATATTCTTTATCAGCTATGGAATTTTGTCAGGCCAGCCTTATACGAAAATGAAAAAAGAGTTGTTAAAAAAGCTTTTGGATTTGCTTCAATACTATTTTTTATAGGAGTAGTAGTCGGCTATATGTTTGTTTTTCCACTTACAGTTCGTTTTTTGGGATCATACCAGGTGAGTTCTTCAATTCAAAACACCATCTCCCTTAAATCCTACATCTCGATGTTTACTCAATTAATATTGATTATGGGAATTGTTTTTGAAATGCCTGCACTTGCACTCATTCTTGCAAAACTCGGAATTATATCAGCCTCATTTTTGAAAAAATACAGGCGCCATGCATTAATTATCCTTTTGATTGTCGCAGCAATTATTACTCCAAGTGGAGATGCTTTTACTCTTTTTATTGTAGCTGGTCCGCTATATTTGCTTTATGAATTTAGTATTTTGATTTGTCGTGGTATCAATAAATAATCTAACTGTCGCTTTTGGTGGATTTACTCTGCTAAATGATATAAATTTTCATATTTCAGAGAAAGATAGTATAGGTCTTGTAGGTAAAAATGGAGCCGGGAAATCTACTCTTTTAAAAATCATTGCCGGGATTCAGAGACCAACAAAAGGTCAGATTCTAAAACCTTCAGGTTTATCCATTGGGTACCTTCCTCAACAAATGGAACACGAAAAAGACAAAACTGTATTTGAAGAAGCCTTAACTGCATTTTCGACATTGTTTGATCTTAAAAAGAAAATGGATGAAATTAGCATTCTGCTTGCTGAAAGAACCGACTATCAAAGTAAAGATTATCATAAATTGATAGTTGAACTTAATGATTTAAACGATCGCATAAATTTTCTCAGTCAAGAAAATCCTGATGGCATGACTGAGAAAACACTTTTAGGTCTTGGTTTTAAGAGAGATGAATTTTGCAGGCAAACCAGTACCTTCAGCCAAGGATGGAATATGCGTATTGAATTAGCAAAAATTCTTCTTAAAAAACCCGATCTGCTGCTTCTGGATGAACCGACTAATCACCTTGATATAGAATCAATTCAATGGCTGGAGGAGTATCTTGAAACTTATTCCGGATCTCTTGTCATTATTTCACATGACCGAAAGTTTCTGGATAATGTTACAAACAGAACTGTAGAGTTGTTGTTAGGAAAGGCATATGATTATAAAGTTCCATATTCTAAGTATACCGAGTTAAGAAGAGAACGAGCTGAGCAACAAAGAGCTGCATTTGAAAATCAACAAAAGATGATTGAAAAAAGTGAGGAGTTTATTGAAAGATTTAGATATAAAGCAACTAAGTCCAACCAAGTTCAGTCAAGAATCAAACAGCTTGAGAAAATTGACAGGATTGAGATTGAACCTGAAGATCATTCTTCACTTAATGTTAAGTTTCCTCCTGCTCCTAGGTCTGGTCAAGTTGTAGTTAAAAGCGTTGATCTAAAAATGCAGTTTGACAAAAAAGTTATTTTTGAAAATGTAAATATAACAATAGAAAGAGGAGAAAAAGTTGCGTTTGTGGGGAGGAACGGAGAGGGCAAAACGACCATGATGAGGCTTATTATCAATGAATTGTTGCCTAGCAGAGGAACCATAAAATTGGGACACAATGTATTATTAGGTTACTACGCACAGAATCAGGAAGATCTGTTAGATAAAAATGATACTGTTTTTGATACTCTTGACAAAGTAGCTGTAGGAGATATAAGAACAAAACTCAGAGATATATTGGGAGCATTTTTATTTAAAGGTGAGGATATAGATAAAAAAGTTGCTGTTTTAAGTGGTGGTGAAAAATCCAGACTTGCAATGGCTAAACTAATTTTGAAACCTTACAATCTTCTTGCTCTTGACGAACCTACAAATCATATGGATATCAGATCAAAAGATGTTTTGAAGCAAGCTCTTGTTAATTATGACGGAACCCTTATTATAGTATCGCATGACAGAGATTTTCTTGACGGTTTGGTCAATAAACTTTATGAATTTAAGGATGGCAAGGTAAAGGAACATCTTGGAGGAGTTGTGGATTTTCTTCAGAAAAAGAAGCTCGGGCATCTTAATGACCTTGAAATAAATGAAGTAGCCGCTAAAAAAGAACAACAAATTGAAGATAAAGTTAAAAATCAGGAACTAATTTTTTTTAAGGAACAAAGAGAGAAAGAACGAGAGGAAAGAAAGAAAAAAAATGCTATAGAAAGATGCGAGAAGGCAATTGAAGAGTCAGAGGAGAAAATAAAAATACTTGAAGAATCGTTGTCTAATCCCAAAGACGGTAAAACATTCCAAAAGGAGCTTAACGAGTATAATCAGCTAAAGGCAAAAATTGAAAAACAAATGGAAGAGTGGGAAAAATTACAATCATAAAATATATGGATAAAGATAGCACATATTTATTTGGAATACACTCTGTCTATGAAGCATTACATTCTGACAGACAGATTGAAAAAGTTTTTTTTAGAGAGGGGATTGACAATCCACAAATTAGAGAGCTTCTAAGTATTGTAAGAAGTAAGGGTGTTGTCTATCAGTTTGTCCCGGTAGAAAAACTCAATTCAATTACTAATGGAAGACATCAAGGCGTTATTGCTATAATGTCAAAGATTGATTATACTCCTATTGAAAAAATGGTAGAGGATGCATTATCAACCTCTAAATCTCCATTTATCATTCTTCTAGATGGGGTAAGTGATGTTAGAAATCTAGGTGCTATAGCAAGAAGTGCTGAGTGTGCCGGCGTATCTGGAATCATTTTACCTGCTAAAGGAGGGGCCAATATAAATGCTGATGCCGTCAAAACTTCTTCAGGAGCTCTATTGAGAGTGCCAGTAGCTAAAGTTACCAATCTAAGAGTGGCTGTTTACTATCTTTCACAATGCGGGTTTAAGATTTTTGTTGCAGATGAAAAGAGTCAAAAAAGTATTTATGATGTAGACTTTAAAAGACCAACTGCTGTAATAATGGGCTCTGAAGAAAGAGGAGTTTCGGAATCGATAGCTGTTATTGCCGAAGAAAAAATTAAAATACCACAATTAGGCAAGATTGCTTCATTAAATGTATCTGTAGCTGCAGCAATTATTATGTATGAAGCAGTCAGACAGAAACACGCCTAAATTCAGAACAGACTATAGCAGCAGCGACTGCAATGTTCAATGAGTCAGGGCGATATGAATCAGAATAAGAGAAATTTGGAATATAAAGTCTCTTGTCAACTTTCTTTTCAATTTCTTGTGAAATGCCACAAGATTCATTTCCAAGAATTATAATACCATTTTTATCTAGTTTTTCCTTATAAATATTAGATGCAGTATGAAGAAATGTGCCGAATATCATAAGTGATTTTTTGGCATCTTCAAGTATCTGCGCGAGATCGGCATATTGTAACTGTACTCTGAATACTGAGCCCATGGATGCTTGAATAACTTTGGGGTTATATAATTCAACACTATCTTTTGAAGCAAAAATACCATTTAATCCAAACCAGTCTGCAATTCTAAGAATTGTGCCCAAGTTTCCCGGGTCCTTTATTGAGTCCAGAGCAAGATAAAGTCCATTACATTCAATTGTCAATGATTTATAGTCTTTTTTCCGAACAATTGCTAAAACAGGAGAAGGAGAGGATAATTGAGTTATCCTCGACATCCTCTCTTCTCCAATTTCATCCATATAAATTACTTTTTCAACTGTAAAATCAGAACTTAATGCTTCACTGACCATTTTTTCGCCTTCAACAATAAAAAGTCCACTTTCATCCCTATTCTTTTTTTGAGAAAGAGAACGAATAAATTTTATGTCATTATTAGATAGCATTAATAACCCAATATTTTCAACATGGATTTATACGTCTGTTCCTTGCTGAAGAGTTTTGTAAAATACTCTCCATTTTCATCTACATCAATAATTATATGCTTTGGCGCAGGTTGAAGACAGTGCTGGATCCCTCCATATCCGGCAATAGATTCCTGATATGCACCTGTGTGAAAAAATCCTATATAAAGAGGCTCTTCCTTGTCAAGTTTAGGAAGAAATATCGCATTTGCATGAGCTTCTGCATTATAGTAATCTTGGCTATCACATGTTAAACCTCCGAGAAAGACTCTTTGATACTCTTCTTCCCATCTGTTTATTGGCAGCAGAATAAATCTCTGTTTAATTCCCCATGTATCTGGCAATGTAGTCATGAAAGAGCTGTCAACCATATACCATCTTTCTCTGTCATTTTGTTGTTTTTGGTCTAAAACTTGATATATAATTGCTCCACTTTCACCAACAGTGAAACTCCCAAATTCTGTGAAAATGTTTGGTTCTTCAACTCCTCTTTGTGTACAAATACTCTTGATTTGGGCAATAACTTCTTCTGCCATATATTCGTAGTCATAGTCAAAAGCAAGAGTATTTTTAATAGGAAATCCGCCTCCAATATTAAGTGAATCGAGTTCCGGGCAAATATTCTTAAGATCACAATATACAGATACACATTTACTTAATTCGTTCCAATAATATGCATTGTCTCTAATTCCCGTATTTATAAAGAAATGCAGCATCTTAAGAATAAATTTACTGTTCCCTTTAATTTTCTGTTCGTAAAAAGGAATGATATCACTATATCTGATACCAAGTCGTGATGTATAAAATTCAAATTTTGGTTCCTCTTCCGCAGCAATCCTTATGCCTAACATGCAAGGTTCCTTGATACATAGATCCAAATCATCGAACTCTTTCTTGTTATCCATTACAGGGATTAAATTTTTCCAACCGTTATTAATTAAATTGGCAATATTTTCGATATAAGTATCCTTTTTATATCCGTTACAAATAATATAAAGATCTTGATTTACAATGCCTTGTTCATATAATGATTCTATAAGATTCAAATCAAAAGCAGAGGAAGTCTCAATATGAATATCATTTTTTAAAGCTTCTTCCATAACAAACGAGAAATGAGAGCTTTTAGTACAGTAGCAATAGTGGTAGTCTCCATTATAATCCACTTTAGCCATTGCAACATTAAACATCTTTTTCGCTCTTTTAATTTGCGAAGATATTTTGGGTAAATAAGTGATCTTTAGTGGTGTTCCGTATTGTTCAATAATGTCCATGATTGGAATATCATGAAAGATTAATTCCCCATTTTCTACTTTGAATTCATCTTGAGGGAATTCAAATGATTGTTCAATTAAGTCAATGTATTTGTTCTTCATTTTACAATTTAACTAAGTTACATTGTTACTATTTTAATAATGTAAGTGAATCGGATTTCTAACGGGGTGCAAATATATTTTAAAAAATGTATTTGTAGCCTTCCCTAAAAATAGGACAGTTCCAAATTAGACAAAATTTATTACTTTGCAAAAGGAACTGTATTATGAAAAAGAAAGCTCACAGTGAGAGCCAGATGGTATCAGCCGTCAAAGAGCTCGAAAGCGGTTTGTCCGCAGATTCAGTGGCAAGAGGCCACGGTATATCAAAAGCAACTCTTTACAACTGGAAGTCCAAGTACAGCGGGATGGACATCAGTCAGGTAAAACGGCTCAAGGAGTTAGAGGAAGAGAATCGCAAGCTTAAGCAAATGTATGCGGATCTTGCCCTTGACAATAAGATACTGAAGGAGGTCATTGAAAAAAAACTTTAGAGCCCGAGATTAAAAAAGAGCTGGCATCCGGAATCACTGAAGAATACGACATAAGCATCTCTCGGGCGTGCAGGCTAGTGAATATTCACAGGTCGTACTTCTATTATGAAGAAAAGAAGGATGACAGCCAGGTGGAAGATGCCATCCGGCAAGCAGCCGAGTTTGGAGATGGCTTTTGGATGATATATAAAGTGCTCCGCAAGTCTGGCAGGATGTGGAACCACAAGAAGGTGTATCGCGTGTACAAGGCCATGCATTATGAGAAGCGTTCAAAGTTGAAGAAACGTCTGCCGGCAAGAATAAAGAACCCGTTGGAGACACCGGGAGAACCGAATACAACGTGGTCATTGGACTTTGTCAGCGATGCTGTGGAGTGTGGACGTAAATTCAGGGTGCTGAACATTATAGATGACTGTGACAGGTTGGCAATTGCTCAAGAGGTATCGATGTCAATGCCAGCCAAAAGAGTGATAAAGATCCTTGAGAAGGTGATATGGCTGAACGGTAAGCCCAAAAACATCAGATGTGACAACGGACCAGAGTTTATTGCTACTGATTTCCAGAACTGGTGTAAGGGCAACGAGATAAACATTTTGTTCACACAACCGGGATGTCCGACTCAGAACAGTTATATTGAACGATTTAACGGGAGCTACCGGAGAGCAGTTTTAGATGCTTATATCTTTAGAAATTTAAACGAGGCACGTGAACAGACGGAAATTTGGCGAACATATTACAACGAGCAACGACCTCATGAATCACTGGACAATATGACTCCGATAGAATACAGAATGAACAAGGCCGTATGATTGAATAAAAATATGAGATAAAAAGAAAAAACGTTAAACTTACATTCTAATTCTAGACTGTCCTAAAAAAGGGTAGCTTACATGAGATGAGCAATCCTGTTAAATTTCAATTCCAGTATGGTGCGATTAAGAGCTTATGCTTCTGATGAATATTATGTTAACAAGATTATTTCAATTCCAGTATGGTGCGATTAAGAGAACGTATCCTATTCGCTCTTACCTATCTTTTCTCTATTTCAATTCCAGTATGGTGCGATTAAGAGATAGAGCAAGAGGACACGTTTAATTTCTTTAAGACAATTTCAATTCCAGTATGGTGCGATTAAGAGTTCATCTATTGTTCTCATTGCTTTATTTTTTTAGATTTCAATTCCAGTATGGTGCGATTAAGAGGCAAGGTTAAACTGCCTCTCAACCCTGTTTCCGTCCTATTTCAATTCCAGTATGGTGCGATTAAGAGCTTATACCTCAGCAGGTCCGGAACCTCTTTTTTCGATTTCAATTCCAGTATGGTGCGATTAAGAGCAGGTGCTCGGAATATCAATCTCCACGCTTAATCGAATTTCAATTCCAGTATGGTGCGATTAAGAGTAAGATCGAACAACCGCCGCTCTTTAATAGCCGTCCATTTCAATTCCAGTATGGTGCGATTAAGAGTGTTTATTTAAGAGAAGTAAAAGAACGATAATAATATTTCAATTCCAGTATGGTGCGATTAAGAGGATTATTCCCCGACATTGCAACCATGATGTCATATTATTTCAATTCCAGTATGGTGCGATTAAGAGCCAATTGCTTGACAACTCGCCTACTATTGCGGTGTATTTCAATTCCAGTATGGTGCGATTAAGAGAATAAGCCGCCGCAGATAAAACGGCTACCCAACAAGATTTCAATTCCAGTATGGTGCGATTAAGAGTCTTCAAATTGCTCCTTATCGAACGCAAAGAAACATATTTCAATTCCAGTATGGTGCGATTAAGAGATGTGGAAGCGAAGAAATTATAGTTAAAAAAAATAATTTCAATTCCAGTATGGTGCGATTAAGAGACAGCCTGATTTCCAGGGGGAGATAATCACTCCCTCATTTCAATTCCAGTATGGTGCGATTAAGAGATTACACAATCGTGTCGTATTAACAAGCCTGTTTTTATTTCAATTCCAGTATGGTGCGATTAAGAGCATGATACTCTCACGAACCTCTTTAGTCTTATTAACATTTCAATTCCAGTATGGTGCGATTAAGAGCCTTCCTGCTTAATTTAATTCTTGTTTCCACTATATAATTTCAATTCCAGTATGGTGCGATTAAGAGAATCAACTGCCCGTTTATTGCTTCGTAATACATGAATTTCAATTCCAGTATGGTGCGATTAAGAGATTGGGTTTAAAGAATTGAACCCGATTTAGTTAGAATTTCAATTCCAGTATGGTGCGATTAAGAGAGAATCCATGCTCATGCAGTGAGGGCTGTATTGAATTTCAATTCCAGTATGGTGCGATTAAGAGGACTTCCCGAAAGCGTCTGTAGTGACAATAGAGCGATTTCAATTCCAGTATGGTGCGATTAAGAGCAAAGCTCTAGTCCCTGACAGTATCTCCACACTCGCATTTCAATTCCAGTATGGTGCGATTAAGAGGACCTAAAAATCACAAGCACTGCGCAAACAGAATAATTTCAATTCCAGTATGGTGCGATTAAGAGGATTTTAATTAACACATTCTCAACTCTTTGTGCAATTTCAATTCCAGTATGGTGCGATTAAGAGGAAATCAAAGCGCGCAATATTGCAGAAGCACGTGAGATTTCAATTCCAGTATGGTGCGATTAAGAGCTAAGGGATTGAGTGTAAACGATAAAAGCACATATTATTTCAATTCCAGTATGGTGCGATTAAGAGACTGTTCTTGAAAAACATCTGTATATGATTGTCAAATTTCAATTCCAGTATGGTGCGATTAAGAGTTTTTATACTGCAATTTGCTTGATTTATCTCTTTTAATTTCAATTCCAGTATGGTGCGATTAAGAGATTGTAGAGTTTACGTCAGAGATGCTTAAGGATACATTTCAATTCCAGTATGGTGCGATTAAGAGAGTTTCCCACTTCTTTACTCCATTCTTCTCCATCATTTCAATTCCAGTATGGTGCGATTAAGAGTGCTGCTGTATTTGCCACTTCCGCAGCGTCGAGAGATTTCAATTCCAGTATGGTGCGATTAAGAGGGTACAAGGAAAGATATGTGGGAGTTGATGTTGTGAATATTTCAATTCCAGTATGGTGCGATTAAGAGATTGGTGTTCAAGCGAGTATGTCTCCAGCAGTGCTATTTCAATTCCAGTATGGTGCGATTAAGAGGGGAAGTTATACCAGTTAAATCACAAATCGAAGACGATTTCAATTCCAGTATGGTGCGATTAAGAGGATGTAGATGCTTTTAAGATTGTTCCTAAAACTTCTAATTTCAATTCCAGTATGGTGCGATTAAGAGCCTAAACCCAAATCTTCAGTTTCTCTTGAACGAAATTTCAATTCCAGTATGGTGCGATTAAGAGACCTAAACCCAAATCTTCAGTTTCTCTTGAACGAAATTTCAATTCCAGTATGGTGCGATTAAGAGAAAAATAAAATAGATGCCTTACAAAACATAATTAATTTCAATTCCAGTATGGTGCGATTAAGAGTCATCGGCGGAGTTGTATATTATAGAACAGAGGAGAATTTCAATTCCAGTATGGTGCGATTAAGAGTGTAGTCGCACATAATGCTGCATCAAATGCTGTAATTTCAATTCCAGTATGGTGCGATTAAGAGAGTAGCTCTTACGCAGACGCGGGAAATAATTTTTAATTTCAATTCCAGTATGGTGCGATTAAGAGCGTTGAAGAGGTTGATGATTTGCTTTCTTGTTGCATTTCAATTCCAGTATGGTGCGATTAAGAGAACCTCAGCCTCAGAGCATCTACACTTAAGGGTTGATTTCAATTCCAGTATGGTGCGATTAAGAGCTTTGAATACTGCAACGTTAGGAAGTAATTATGTTATATTTCAATTCCAGTATGGTGCGATTAAGAGCAGCACTTCAGGCAGCAGGTTTCACTGCCGCAGAAGGATTTCAATTCCAGTATGGTGCGATTAAGAGAAGGGCATTGAGATAGTAAAAATGCAGTATTTTCGTTGATTTCAATTCCAGTATGGTGCGATTAAGAGAGTAACTTCGACTTTACAATAGTAAAGAGAGTTAATTTCAATTCCAGTATGGTGCGATTAAGAGAAAATAGTCAAAGTCACAAACTTCGACGATAATAGAATTTCAATTCCAGTATGGTGCGATTAAGAGTTTGAGACAGGCAATCTGTTGTATAAATTTACATATTTCAATTCCAGTATGGTGCGATTAAGAGCCGAAGCAGAAGTTATTGAAATTCAAAATATTGAATTTCAATTCCAGTATGGTGCGATTAAGAGAAAAACAAAGATAAGAAAAGATAAAAAAAGAAAGTATTTCAATTCCAGTATGGTGCGATTAAGAGCGCTCAGGTCAGCACGTCTCAGGTCAGCACGTCTCATTTCAATTCCAGTATGGTGCGATTAAGAGTTTATCAATAACTTCAGCTATTTCTATATATGTGTATTTCAATTCCAGTATGGTGCGATTAAGAGCCTATAAGAATAAAAGCAAAACACAAATTAATGAAAATTTCAATTCCAGTATGGTGCGATTAAGAGCTTACAACAGTATGAGAGTGTTCTTCTGACATTGATTTCAATTCCAGTATGGTGCGATTAAGAGTTGAAGAAAAAGAAGAAAGTGTTGACATGCTTTCATTTCAATTCCAGTATGGTGCGATTAAGAGGTAGCTGCCACATCAGCATGTGATACAGTATAATCATTTCAATTCCAGTATGGTGCGATTAAGAGCCTTCCTGAAGGACACGTGTCTTGTTCTTCTCTCATTTCAATTCCAGTATGGTGCGATTAAGAGGTAGTAGCACTTATCACTTCTATCGCTACAATAGCGATTTCAATTCCAGTATGGTGCGATTAAGAGTTGAGAGAGAGGCATATTATTTTGATGACATCTATCATTTCAATTCCAGTATGGTGCGATTAAGAGTGTCTAAAGAGAGCTCTCCCTTTATATTAGCCTCATTTCAATTCCAGTATGGTGCGATTAAGAGAGGAGGAGGATAAAATTATTCTTGAATCTATAAACAATTTCAATTCCAGTATGGTGCGATTAAGAGACCATCCAAGGATAAAATCTTATAAGCAATATCCCATTTCAATTCCAGTATGGTGCGATTAAGAGAATAATAATTCAGGCTATGATTGAACAGATACGTTTTATTTCAATTCCAGTATGGTGCGATTAAGAGTGTTTGTTGCTGACTATGATGAGACTTATTACAAAATTTCAATTCCAGTATGGTGCGATTAAGAGCTTTCGTCTATGATGGTAAGACTTACATTCTTAACTAATTTCAATTCCAGTATGGTGCGATTAAGAGCTGAAGAAGACAGCAGTTAAGATAGGACTATACTTATTTCAATTCCAGTATGGTGCGATTAAGAGCAACAGCCTTAACGAAAACATGTTCTCAGAACAGTAATTTCAATTCCAGTATGGTGCGATTAAGAGGTGTCACATATAGACGTTGCTGCTACAGTAACAAATATTTCAATTCCAGTATGGTGCGATTAAGAGAGAAAGATATTTTTATTTTTCTGTCAACCCTATCAAATTTCAATTCCAGTATGGTGCGATTAAGAGATGTGTAGAAATTAACAGTCTCGCCGTCAATAACTTTTATTTCAATTCCAGTATGGTGCGATTAAGAGCCGTTTACAAAGGTAAAAAAGAATGCGCTAAATCAATTGTATAACGCACTCTTTTATCTGAAACGGTTATAAATTTTGTGTCGATATGCAATAGAGTAATTATTGCCGGTGTTCGACATATATGTATAAAAAATTGAATTTCAATATTTCAAAGAACAAATAGTCAGTTAAGCTCATAATGTTCAGTTGTGATTTCTCGAGTTATCAAGAGAGCGACAACTGTCTAAAGATAATTGCTAATGCTACTTCTCTCTTTTCCAATTATTTGCTTGTTTAGCCATTTTTCGTCACGATTTTTAAAAATAATTATACTGTCAAAGTTACTATCAATTATATTTTCAGCACGAATTTGAAGTTCCTTTAGTTTTGCCTCAGTAATCTCCCCCTCAAAAACAGAATTCTGAATCCAGCTAAGATATTTGCGGCAAAGTTTAAGCATCTTTGCCACTCTTTTCTCCCCAACATCATAAACAAGTATAACGTACATTACCAATACATTTTAAATGGTTTGTATTCTTCAATGTCAAGAATATGTTTCGATAATTTATAACATTCCAGCTTAATCAAGTGTTTATAACTTACACTTCGTTTTAAACTTCTATGCTGAATTGTTTCAAGTAAACGTTCCTCAATCGCCTGAACAAAAATCTTTTTGCCACTGTCATTAAGTAGGCACTGATTCAGATTTTTATCAAAATGTTTTACTTGAATCTCCCTCTTATTGAGCACCTTGAAAATCACCCTGTCGATTATGATTGGTTTGAAGATTTCGGCAACATCCAGAGCCAGAGAGTATCGTCTATAACCAGGTTCATGCAAGTAGCTGATAGTCGGATTCAGTTGAGTTTGATGAATGGCCCGTAAACAAAGAGAATAGCACATCATGTTTCCAAATGAGATCAAAGCATTGACTTCATTCTGTGGAGGTTGCTTGGTTCTGTTGCCTAATTCAAAATCATTGAGAATAAGATTAAAGGCCTCGTAGTATACTTGTCTAATATTACCCTCAACGCCCATGAGCTGTTCCGGTGTAGTGGCCTGGCTGATTTGTGTAGAGTAATTGTTGATGATATCTATCATTGGCTCCATATCCTTGCCTCTCCTGTTGTAATACTGCAAGTTCTTAACCATGTTGAATGCGGCACCCTCTATAAATTTTCTTGCAATGGCCATCCTTTTGGCACTCTTTTGATAATGGTTGACCTGGCAAAGAATCATCTTTCCGGCCAGAAGATTGTCTTTTGGCATGAATGACCCGCTGTAGTTTTCATAATAATCAAAGAAATGGACAGCCACGTCATTCTTTCCAAGAAAGTTAAAAAGAGAGCTATTTGCTTTCAACGAACCAAAGACAAAGAAGTCACTTACACCCTCTATGGGAATATATCTTGGTTGGCCATAACTTTCGCTTCCATCCTCTGCTTCTGTGATAGGCGTGAATTGTAGCGTATTGTCCTTTCTGGACATCTCACCCGGATTAAACAGATAATAGGTTCGTTTCATACAACATCCTCCTCTTTACAATAGCAGAATTCATAATAACTGCAGCTTTTACATATCTTAGATTTAATTGTGGGAGGACATTTGTCAGACTCAATTATTTCTTCAATTTTCCTAGTGTCCTCCATCAATTTGGCCCTATCATCATCAGTAAGGAATACTTGGCTGGTTTTACGAAGCGCCGGGTATTCAAGAATTCCAGTTACACCCTCAACTCCAATGTTTTCAAGAGTATAGATGTAAAACTTTACCTGCCATTCGTGGGCCTCCTCAATCTTGTCACTCTTCTTGATCTCATGAATGACCTTGTTTTTCTGGTCATAGAAATCTATTTTTATTCCTGCCACCTCCACCTCTTGGTACCTCTCCGATCTCTGAGGATATGCACTCTCATGAATCAGCTTGCCCTCATACACCGTATCCGATGTGTGTTCCATCGTAATTCCATTGGCAAACAACCAAAGCTTGCGATGACATAAGTGAAAGTAGTTGAAGTGAGTTCCGGTGATAGGCATGGTGTTGTATTATAAACCTGAATAGCGAAAATGTGTGTATGATTTTGATGAATTCACATTTCTGACTGGTATTACAAGAATCTTTTTATCGCGTTTTGCAGATGCAGCATCGAAGTTATCCACATTCTTAAAATTTGCTTTGGGGGAGACATCATCGAATTCCTGTAATATGCCTGGAGAAAAATCAGAAACATTAAATTCTTTCACATTAGGTTCACTTGGGTTATCCCTATATTCAACAAACTGAAAAAAACATCCCCGTTTTCCAAAATAATTTATCCGGTGAAGGTATTTTTGGAGGTATTGTTTTGCTTCTACGCTTTTCACATCAAAAATGATTTCGATGTTGTCTGAAAGGTAGATATATTCACGGAATGAAGGTTTACCACGGAATGCTCCATCTCTTAACGATAGAATCGTAACAAAGCAATTGTTCACGCAGAAACTACCCGAAACTCGATATTCAATTTTGGAGTCTTTAATGAAGGCAAACTCTTTACTTTCACGTTCTGCAAATGTTTCCTTCCCATCAATGGTTATGGCCTGATTAAACAATGCCATTTTAATGGAATATGGCGAAGGTATCAGCAAGGATTTTGCGCCTGAATTGGTTGAGTTGCTTTCTTTTAAAGAAAACAAGTTTGTTGGCTGATATATGACAGAGAACTTCATTTTCAGCTCAGTTTATAAGGTTCCTCAACAATTAGGTCTTTAATAATTTCAGAGAATGCACCAAGCCCATTAAACTGTTTAACAGTTATTGCGCCAGGTTCAATCTTGTTTAAGTTTGTAGCAATAGTATTAATTTCGCTTTTATATTCGGGATTAATAGGACTAATCGTTGGTGCAGGAATTAATTTTTCCGAATATGTAACAACTCCCTTGAAATCGGTAATGTGAGGTTTCTGACTACTTATCATGGCACCGCGAGGATTCAAGAATGAACTTAATAGTGATTGAAGGATTGCTTTGTAACGAGCTGTCCGCTTTGCGTCATCAATCGAATAAGCTCTATCAATGTCATTAAAGCCAATACGGTAGGTATCAATATTGCAAACGAAAGCATAAGCTCCATGATTGGCAGGACGGTGAAAAATGTTTTGACCTTCGTTGGAACTCGATCCCTTTACACCTGATGAATTAGGAACAACTTTAGTGTGAATGTATGTTTCTGTATTGTTTTTCTCTGGAATACCAATTAACCAGCCGAATTCTATTACAGACTTACGAGGTAAGTTGTTCTTTTCAGCAGTTATCAGTACTCCATGAATATCATCAACAGCGCACGTCTGAATGAGTTTTTCTAATTTCTCTTGGTCTGTAAATTCTAAACTATACTTTTTTTCAATGTCTTTTTTAAGTTTTGTAAGTTTCTTCTTCTCTTCATTTTTGTCATTGTATTGTGGGTCATTCCTTTTCAATGACTTTAGTTCGCCGTCAAGCTTTAATTCAATGTCCTCATAAGTTTTTAAATCATCTTTGTCAGAAATCTTCAAAGCGATATATTTCTTTTCAATTGCACGTTTTTCCGCATTAGCCTTCGTTAATTCAGATTTTTCGGTTTCTTCGTTTTCGACAATTGCTAACAATTCCGCATACTTGACTTTGTCTTCTTCTTCAAATTCATTAGCATCAATACCTTTTAAAATGCTAATAAAGCTACTATCGATGCCAATTCTGTTTGGGTTAAAAACACTACAGCCTTCGCAAAGTTCTATTCCCTTTTCTTTTGAATAGTTTACTAAATAGCCGGCATGAATATGTTTAAACATGTCACCACTAATGCCATTTACAATATACTCCTGACCTTCTTTGTCAACAATAGTTAATTGACGGGTCATAATTTGATTTCCTTCGCCTCCCTCGTTATTTAAAGAGTGCATGTTCAGGGTAATTTCACCACTGATTGAAATGGATGCAATTTGTTTTGCCATAATATTATTATTTTAATAGTTACTATTCTTCATTTGTATCATCTATCGCCAATGAAATTTCATCATCTGTTTTTGTTGCTTCTTTTTCTGTCAATGCAAAGCCGTAAGAAGCAAGTAAAGCGCCAATAACAGTAGACGGGTATTTATCAAGGAGCCCATAAAATTGGGTTAATTCATTATCTCTAATGTTTGCTCTTAAAACAGTCCCTGTTTTTTCAACATAGCGAGCAGTTTCAGCATTAAAGGTTGCAATAAATTCTCCTATAAACTCTGCTAAGTCAGAAGCTGACTTCGACTTATTCTGAAGGTTTTGCGCTAATCCATATCGGATTTCAAACTTTCGCTGATCTTTGGGTGTGTACTGCAGCGTCACAGTACTTTTTCGGATGGCATAAGCCACCTTCTGAAACCCCTCGTTAGAGATGATTTCAGCAATTTTAAATTCATTCATATTCATATTTTTAAATAATTTATTTAATGATGTTACTTTAAATGGCAATGCATATTTGTTTTTTGAAAAACTTGACATGATATGCTCAGCATACCAGAAAATAAACTTTGCCCAGCTTGGAAAATGCGAGCTGGTTAAAAATGTGCGATAAGCAATCAAGCCTTGGGTTGCATCTCCAAGTTCTTCTGTGCTTCCTATAATGTTTATTTGTTCTTTCAGACATTCGACCCAATCTTTTGCCTCATCAGCAGTATTGAATTCAATAAAATCAGGAGTTTGAAGTTTTGCAATATTTACAACAGCCTTATTTTGTCCGAGATCTTTCTGATACGTAGAATGAAGTCCGGTTAGGATATTTTTTGCCTTAAAATTTGAATATTCATCAGTAAATTCAATAAGCTGTTTGTTCACAATTAGTAAATTTAAAATATCGACCTTTAAAGGAGTATTCCCTTTGATATTTTTCTTGAAAGCCAAAACTATTTGTTTTTGTTTGTTGTATTCTGCTTTTTTAAAATCAGGTACTACTACTTTCATATCATAGCTGCTTCCTACCTTAACCAGCTGACATAGCATATTCGTTAACGCACCCGATATTTTCATTGTTTCACTAATCCAATTTAATCTAATCGGGCCTGCAGAAGCTCCAGAAGCCTTTCCTTTGTTTTGACCTTTTCCTGTTGTTGGATTATAAATTTGAAGAGCTGTTACATTGTCATCAAAGTTTGTTAATGCCTTTGTATTTAGTTCTACCTTTCTTCCGGAATAATTATCAAGTATAGCTTGAACAATTTCAGGAAAGAATTCTTTATTTGATGAAATATTTCTATATAGTTTATCAAATCCCACAAAATTATTTGGTGTAATCACCTGGCTATAAACATCCAATTGTGGAGATATAATTTTTTCCTCTGAATAAATACGCTCAATCTCTTTTAATTTCTGTTTTAAAAGTTCTGATTTGTCTTTGCCGGCAAATTCTTTATATGCCTTTTGGGTGAGCTCCTGACGTTCTTTTTTTAGATCACGTTGTTTTGGATAGTCGAAACAGTTTTCATCAAATGTTTCGTATGTATCCCGAATTACATATTGGAATAGTGGAAAGTAGCTTAGCTCCTTAATTTGGTCAAGTTGAAATTCAGGTTTTGAGGTGATTTCATAATACAAACCTTTATCTTCTATTAATAACTTTGCATGCGGAAGTTCAGCTCTACTTTGAATATCATTGAGTAAATTAGCCAAGCCAAATGCCTCAAGACTATCGGAATAAGTTCCTGTAGTTTTTTTTACTTTGAAAGTGTAGTACATGGTTTTATTGTTTTAGATATTTTTCAAAATCCATTGTTGCTTTTTGGTCGCATAAGCGAAGTAATCGAACCAGGAAAAGGTATATTACCCATTCCTCCTTGTTATTAGGTAGGTAATCAGTCAAAATACCTCCTCTGGTTTTTTGTGTCAACTTTGTTTTTATTTCAATATCTTCAAACAACCTTTCAACTTCTTTGTAGCTATCATCGGTAACCTCAAAATCAGAATAGCTATCAGTATCAACTCCATGATGTTTTAGTATTGCTGTTGATGCTGAATTAGTTAGGTCTTCATAACTCGAAGAATTAATAATATCTTTTGCACTTTCAATAAAAACGAACGCTCCAGCCCCTGCATGTGGCGGTTTATGCTTTGCCCCGCTTTGCTTCTCAATTTCCTTATCGGTAAGTTGGTTAAAATCGCTGTGAGCTAAAACTTCACCGGGGTCATAATTGCCTTTTAACTTTTGAAGTTCTCTCATAGGCTTTTGCCATGCAAAATTGAGTTTACCATAATCGTGCAGGCAAATCATGGCTTTGATCAGTTTGTTCCAATCAATGTTTTCGCCCCAATATGTATCCAGTTGCTGAAATGCAAATCGAAGTTTGGGTTTGAATTCCTGTTCGTAGCAGCCAATAATTGCCTTGTTGTGCTGCCAAAAGGTATCTTTTCGATATACAATTATCTCTTTTTCTTTTTTATCATTAGGCTTCAACGGAGAACAAGTTGTACCTTCTCCCAATTCCAAACCAGCACCGGAAGTATACTTGAAAATAGACTTATCGACAAAAACAGTGTCGTAACAATTTTTGAGTGGTTCGATACTTCTTACAACTTCCAGTGAATAACTATCCAAATCATTCGTGTCGAAATCGATAAATGAACTTTCAGTGTTTTTTATGGCAATAAAAATTACATCATCATCAATATCAAAATCCCGCTCATTTAAGATTTCCTTAGCCCATTTAATAAACGACCATTTATAAAGTCCTATGGTCTGGTATTTGAATGGCATAAAAGCACCTTGACGTTCTTGAGTATAGTCAATAATTGCTACTTCGATGCTCTGAATATCCCGTATGGCCTGCGAATACATGTTTTTTTCACATGTTTCCCACGATTGCTGTATTTTTGATCTGTTAAAGTTGTCTTGTTTTATGAGCGAATAATCGTTCAATTCTTTACTGGTCAGAATTTCATCAACCAATCTTTGTGAAATATCTTTATCCAATTTTGATATGCCTTTCAATTTTTCTAATGTTATTTCACAGAGTGATTTATCATAAGGCAGGTATTTGTTATTGATAGCCCGTATTTGATTTAGTTCTTCTTTTTTATCCGTTTCAAGTTTAAGTATTTCTTTTTCATCCATTTCCAGAGTATCGTACACGTAAATTTCCCCATACTCTCCCTCCCAACGGGCACAACGCCCGGCTCGCTGTAAAAAGGAGTTGATTGGTGAAATTTCGACATGCATGGTATCGCATGAAATATCCATTCCAGCTTCAATTACTTGCGTTGAAATCAAAATGGCACTTTCTTCATTTTCTTTTCCAAAAAGTCGGTTTAATTCTTCTTCTTTCTTTTTCCTGTCTTCATCAAAAAAACGCGAATGAAGGCAAATGATGTTTGTTTTTTCAAAATCTTCAAGGTCTGATCCTACAATTTCGTTGTAAAGTTGCTGAGCTTTTTCAACGCGGTTGCAGATAACAATCGTCTTCTTTTTGTGCTTTTGTATTATTGTTTGTGCATTGATGGTTGTATCATTTACAATTACAGCTTTCTTGGCATTGTGTCCTTCAGGTACTTTTAGCGATTTAATAATTAAGGCATCTTCCAGAAAATCATTGATTGAAACAACCTCTGCATTAACAGTTTCTTTCAACTTGTTTATATATTCTTCGCTCAATGTGGCAGTCATGATGCAAAACCGACTTAGATTTTTAAGAATTTTCAGCATCCCAATTGTAGTTGCCATCGATAATTTGGGATCAAGTAGGTGAAACTCATCAAAGACAAGGTAACTTCCAATTAAAGCGCCAGCATTTATATTTGCCTGTCGTTTGGATAAAGAGAGAGGAAAGCAAAGAAAATTGCTTAGGGTTTGGTCAATGGTCGAAAATATGATATCGTCTTCAAAATATTCGTCATTTTTATATTCACCGGTTTGAATAGATGTTATGTGGTCAAAGTTACTATTTTTAAGAGCTTCTGAAACATCTGAGTAAATAGAATTAGCAAGAGAACGAAGAGGCAAACTGTAAATCATCTTTTGTGGGAAACCAAATATCCCAGTTTTCTGTGCATATAGAAATGGCATTATGGAGGCCCATGTTTTACCAGCGCCGGTAGGAGCGGTAAGGATGACATTCTTTTCATTTAGTAATAATTCAGCAACCCTATATTGATATTGATAAGGTCTGAATTTAGCTATGCTATAATAGAAACTTGAATATTCCTGAATGTCAGCCATTTTGAAGATGTAGTTTTCCCACGCATCCGAACCCTTGACTTCCTAGCCGTCCAAATCCTCCATAATAACCTACGGTAATTAGCTCAGGTTGGCCAGTTACGCTAAATTGGAAGTTGTATGCTTTGATTTTGGTCATTTCCGGGGTGTCGGATTTTATTGTGATTAATTTCGATTTTGGTTTATTAGCTGCGATAATCTTGGTCTCAGGCCATTCAGGATTGGGCTCAAGATTATAGAATGCACGGTATTTCTCTTTTAATGTGTTGTGTATTAATGTGGAGTAATTACTCGCGTCGGGTGATAGATGATTAGTCTTGCCTGTTGATGGATTGAACTCATCGACAAATATGGGAGAAATCGTCTGAAACCTCATAGTCTCCCCTATTTCTGGTTTTGGTTGGCCTATAATCTGTGAGACATTGAATGCAACTTGATGCGACTTGTTTCCAAGAACTAAGTGCCTATCTTTGAACAGTCCTGTAATAAATGGAGAAATTGCATCGTCAGTAAGGAATGAGATAATAAACTTTATCTCATTTGAATCTATTTTCAACAGGTCTCCATTGAGTTGAAATGTGGGGATCTCAAGGTTTGAGAAAGTAAATAATTTGAATGGCTTTTCCTTGGATTTATATCCCATGGTGTGTAGCCATTCGGAGAAAATGGGATCTCCGTAATTAAGCACCTTGTATATCCATGAGCTTAATTCATATTGATAATTTAAGGGCAATAATGTCCCTCTTTCTTTAGGGATGAGTGATAGAACCAGTTCGAAGCGCATATAGGATTATTTCTTTAAAAATAAGATAAATAATTTGATAATAAAAGAGTATCATAAATTATTTGGAAGTATATATCAACAAGGTCGAAAGTGTATTTAAAAACGCCAAATACAGCTTAATCGTTTGAATAGAGTGTAGATAAAAGTGAAAAGCCAAATAAGAACCTTGCCAATGTTCTTCGCAGTTGCAGCCATAAAGTCGCAAAAGACCTTGGTTTTTTAGTGATTTTATAAGTGTTTTTCCGAAATAGGGCGAGAATGTCTGACGACCGAAGGGAGGAGTTTCGCAGCCCCAGAAAAACACGAAATCAAATCACGTTAAGAAAAACCCGCGTCTTTAAGACTTATGGCTGCAACGCGACAACAAATGCCCTGAAAGAACGATAGTTTATTATTTCTCGGTAGATGACTGTTGCAGGGTAATAATTTAAATAATCCGAATGAAAATAAATCTCTAGTTTTATTGACCAAATTCCGCGCATAAAGATTGTAATACTTCTTTTGATTTTTTTTCTATTTTTTATTCTTGTAAGTGCCCATGGACCAGTCAGGTAAAGTGGATTTATATGTCAAAAAGTAAGTTTCGCTCCGGCATTCTCCTTTACTGCTCTTTTCCAAAGGTCGGTGTATCCGGGGAAATCGGGAGATGGTGGAATATTATTATTGTAGCCGTTGTTCATGAAACTTCCGTCCGGGTTTTGTTTTTTGGTATTTCCGTCTATATATTTCACAAGCAGATATTTGTCGAGAGCTTTCCACTGATGGAAAAGAGAATCAGCTTTTGATACAGAGAATTCTGTGGTAATCATTGAGATGGCCTCAGTATCCAATTTTTCTGATCTGGACGACTTGCCGGTATTAATTGACATGGGTGATTTACCAGCATTCACTGCAGTAGATGGTTTTCCTGCAATCATTGCAAGTAGTCGGTTATCTAGGGCTGCAACCTCTTCAAAACATTTCTCTTCGTGTTTCGTAATCACTTGTTGCACTTCTGCTCCAATATGGTTATATCTGAGGTATGCAAATTGAGCTATGCGGTTGACAATCCAGAACATCGACTCATCAGAGTATTCTATCATGGATCCATTTCCTTCTGCATAGTGTTGTGAAATAGCCCTTGAAGATGTGTAAACAGGTGTTAATGGAGAAGTGCCAGCATCGTCAACTGCAAACCAGAATATACCTCCTATCTCTTTTGGCATATATGAACGACATTGTCCTATAAACCAGAATCCTGTTTGTTGTGTTGCTATGGCTCTTTCGTTGAAACAATTAACTCCGTCAATTTCCCAATCCATTGGACGCCATCTGTATGGGAGTGAATTGCCTCCGGCGCCTATGTCGTTTGTCATATCGAGAGGTGTTCCTTCGTAATGGTCACGCATCATGGAAGCTACATCTTTAACACTTAACTTGCCTTTTGCTTTTATATAGAGGGGTATTCTGTGTGAAATATTCTTCCCAAAAACATAGTCTAGGTAATTGTCCATGTTATCTGCTCCATACTTTTTGAAAAAACACCATATTCGTGCATCGCAGCTCCTTATTGTGCCGGCGTCTGCAGGGCCGTAAGTGTCGGCAAAACTGAAATCCTCATCTTTTCCTTCGTACAATCCCTGTTCTCGAGCATGTGTTATGACATCCGGAGAATATACGCAATTTTCAGGGTCGTTGAGTGGAAATGTTGTTATGCGTGCTTGATTGGCATGGCCGGAGATGCAACCATCCGGAATTTTCACTGCTACCCATACTGCTCCTTTGTTTACATTAACCCCGTTCACTTTTTTTGGTGCTTTTCCGATTATTTCAAGTATCCATGCTTCATTAGGGTCTGCAATGGAAATAGATTCACCTGTGGATGCATAACCATATTGTGCTGTCAGATCTGTAAATATTTTAATTGCTTCTCTTGCCGTTTTTGCTCTTTGTAAACAAATATACATAAGCGATCCATAGTCAACTATTCCTTCAGGGTCATATTGACTTTTGACACCTCCCCATGTGGTCTCTCCTATAACTACCTGGTACTCATTCATGTTGCCGATTACCTCATAAGTTTCTTTGACTTGTGCAATCTCTCCCAGATATCTTCCTTTTCCCCATTCGTATATTTTTAGCATTTGACCTTCAGGATATTTTTTTGCAGGGTAATGAACTAGTGTTCCGAACCTTGTATGGGAATCGGCGGAATAACTTACCATTACTGAACCATCAGCTGAAGCACCTTTTGTAATTATTAGATTTGTACAGGCATTTCCCTTTACAAAAGGGCATAGCAAAAGCGTCGCAATAAGAATAGTTTTCTGTTGTATCATGACTTTGTTTTTTGGGCTAAGATAAATATTTTTAGCCCAAAAATATTTGCAGAATAAAAAAATGTACATACCTTTGCAGCCCGTTTAAGAAAAAACGGATAGTTCTTTGACGTTATGAGAGAGAAGAAGAGGTAAAAAACAGAAGAGGTAAAGAAAATTAGATAGACTGTTATTATTAAGGATAATGGGACTACAATTTTAAGGATAAAAGAAATACGAGAGATAGAAAGTTACTTAAGGGCGAACGGAGGATGCCTTGGCTTCTATTAGCGATGAAGGACGTGGTAAGCTGCGAAAAGCTGCGGGGATCAGCAAACGTGAGGAGATCCGCAGATATCCGAATGGGGTAACCCGTCAGGTTGAAGGCCTGACACACCGCGAGGTGAGCACACGCAGGGAACTGAAACATCTTAGTACCTGCAGGAGAAGAAAGAAATATCGATTCTCTGAGTAGTGGCGAGCGAAAGGGGAGAAGCCCAAACCAGTAATGTTTAGGCATTATTGGGGTTGAAGGACTGCGACACTTTGTTTTAGTAAGAAGTGGAACAAATTGGAAAATTTGGTCATAGAGGGTGATAATCCCGTACACGTATATACTAAGGCAGACAGCAGAATCCTGAGTAAGGCGGGACACGAGGAATCCTGTCTGAATCTGCGGGGACCATCCCGCAAGGCTAAATATAGATAGAAGACCGATAGAGGACCAGTACTGTGAAGGAAAGGTGAAAAGTACCCCGAGCAGGGGGGTGAAATAGTACCTGAAACCGTTCGTTTACAAGCGGTCGGAGCTACGGTAGTAGCGACGGCGTGCCTTTTGGATAATGAGCCTACGAGTTGCTTCACGATAGCGAGGTTAAGTACTTCAGGTACGCAGCCGAAGCGAAAGCGAGTTTTAAGAGGGCGTAAAGTTATTGTGAGCAGACGCGAAACCTTGTGATCTACCTTTGGCCAGGATGAAGTAGTCGTAAAAGGCTATGGAGGTCCGAACCAGTATCCGTTGAAAAGGATTTGGATGAGCTGAAGGTAGGGGTGAAAGGCTAATCAAACTGGGAGATAGCTCGTACTCCCCGAAATGTCTTTAGGGACAGCCTCAGGGAAATAGTTTACAGGAGGTAGAGCGACTGATAAGATGCGAGGGCTTCAACGCCTATCAAATTTTGACAAACTCCGAATGCCTGTAAATGATACCTGGGAGTGAGTCGTTGGGTGCTAATGTCCGGCGGCGAGAGGGAAACAGCCCGGACCAA